>UMAD01020277.1_pt1 | contig 17471 bp, 8 predicted proteins | sample 1963631 | NCBI WGS metagenome assembly UMAD01 (sample SAMEA4835908, study PRJEB28245) | human gut metagenome | biome: gut microbiome; material: fecal sample | place: Denmark | collected 2008 | reverse complement strand
AAATCATGGAAGACTGACTGTTGCAGCAGCTGTAAAATATGGACTGAAACCTATCTTGGTTTTAAAAGGTAAAAAACCTGATTATCTATCTGGAAATCTTTTGCTTGATAGATTAATGGGAGCAGATATTTATTTTGTTGATTATTCATCTGCTGAAAACTTGCCAAAAACTGAACGTCAGATTATTGAAAAAAAATTCTTGCAAGAATGTGCAGATAAAATTGTAAAAAAATATGAAATACAGGGAGAAAAAGTATTAAGCATCCCTGTAGGAGGCCAAGGAGTAATCGGTTCTGCTGGATATGCAATGTTTGTCCCTGAAATTATGAAACAGATGAAAGAGCAGAACATCACTGCTAAATATCTTGTATGTGGCTATGGTTCAACAGGTACATTTGCTGGTTTATGGGCTGGAGCAAAATATTTTAATGCTCCTTTTGAAGTAATTGGTATTCCAATAGAACCTGATTATACACCTGTAGAAGATACAGTAAAATCAATTAATGAAATCAATAAATTCTTTGATATGGGATTCACATGTGAAAAAAAAGATCTTCATTTGGAAATAGGCAGTGACCCAATTCCTTATGGGGGTACTAATTACAATGAACCTGATATAGAAACTCAAAAGAATCTTGAACTAATGGCTTCTACAGAAGCAATTATATTAGATCCTTGCTATACTGGAAAAATTTTCAGAGGATTTGTGGATTTAATAGAAAAAGAAATAATTCCAGCAAATGAAAATGTTATACTGCTTCATTCTGGAGGTGCTCCTGGTTTATTTGGAAAAGAACATTGTGATTCTTTACAAAAATTATTATGGTCAGATGAAGAAAAAGATCATGTGACAGTTATGAAATTATAAGGGGTGTTGCTATGTATAAACTAATTAAAAATGGATTAATTTATGATGGAACACTGGAAAACAAACCTTTTATTGGAGATATTCTTATTAAAGATAATATTATTGAAAAAATAGATAAATCTATAGACTTTGAAAATGCTGAAATTATAATAAATGCCGAAAATAAAATTGTTACTCCCGGATTTATTGATATTCATAGACATTGTGACCTTGCAATTTTCAAAGAAAATTTTGGAAAACTTGAACTGGCTCAGGGAATAACTACCATTGGAACTGGGGTCTGTGGTTTTTCCTTTGCTCCATACACAGAAAAATCTAAAGGTTTATACGATTATTCTGTTCCAACACATGGCCATCCAATTAAAGATACTAAATATCCAAAACTAAGCGATTATATCAATGACTTAAAGTCTATAGATAAACCTGTTAATATTTCAACACTGCAAGGTACTGGGGCTGTAAGGCTTGCAGTAAAAGGATATGATACCTCTCCTTTTACTGAAGCAGAAATGCTTAGAGCTCAGGAATATATAAAAGAAACTGTTGATTTTGGAATAAAGGGATTTTCATCCGGTTTAGTATATCTCCCTGAAGTCTATAACACTAAAGAAGAAATGAAGAAACTATTTGCTCCATGCAAAGGTAAGAACATGATTTATATGCCTCATATGCGTGATGAAGCTTCAAGACTTGTAGAAGCAGTTGAGGAAAGCATTGAGATTGCACAGGAAAATGATATGGCTCTTCACATAAGTCATTTAAAAGCGTTAGGACCAGAAAATTGGAATACAACTCTTAATAAAGCAATTAATCTAATAGAAAAAGCTCAAAAGAATGGAATGGACATTACAGTAGATTTTTATCCTTATCATGGGACTGCTACTACATTGGCTGCAATTCTTCCAGTTTCTTTTCTTGATAAAAATTTTGATGATATCTTAAAAAATATTACTTCAAAAGAAAGTATGGAAAAGATGCGTTATTGCTACCAAAATCCAGGTCCAAATGATGAAAATATCAGTCCTGATTTTCGTTGGTCACACTCTATGATCAGCAGCCTTTCTAAGATAGAAAATAAAAAATATATAGGAAAGACTATTCATCAATGTACAGTTGAAGCTGGTTGTCAGGATGAAATAGAATTTATATCTTATTTGCTTGAAAGCGAAAATGGAAAAATAGGAATTGTCGGTTTTAACATTTCACCAGATGACATAATAAAAATTGCTGAGCTCCCTTATTCGATTGTAATTTCAGATGCTCTGTATGATGAGAGTGATACCCCTCATCCTAGAAAAATGGCTGCTTTTACCCATTTTCTTAAATACTATATCAATGATTTAAAAGTTCTCTCATTACAGGAAGGTATACATAAGATTACACAAATGCCTGCTAAAAGACTAGGTTATCAACATCGTGGAGTCTTAGCTGAAGGAAATTTTGCTGATATACTTGTTTTTGATATTGATAAACTTGGAGATAATGCAACTTTTGATAATTCTAACCATCTTTCTATGGGAATGAATTATGTTCTTGTTAATGGAGAAATTGCATGGAAAGATGAAAAGTTAATTGGAAAATATGGGGAAGTTCTTCATTAAAATGAGGAGGATACGCTAATGAAAAAATCAATAGGTATAATTTCTAAAGCCAGTTCTATTGCCAACTTTTATAAAGATATCTTATCTCAAGTTTTTACTGATAATATTGATATCTATACTTACAGCATTGAGGAAAAAACTTTGAAAATGATTCATAATTGTGATCTGTATCTTTTATCAGCTACCAGTGATGATATTGAAAAAAATAAATGGGCAGAACCATTTTTACCTCCAGAATCTAAAACTGTTAGAGCTGATATTGTTTTTTCAAAAAAGGCAGTTGATATTTTAAGAAAATATCCTATTGGTACAAAAGCATTAATAGTAAATCAAAATAAACATATGACAATGGAAAGTTTATCACAATTAACCCATCTAGGAATATCTAATATTGAATTTTTTCTCTACTATCCTAAAATGAAAAAAGTTCCTTCAGTTGATCTTGCTTTTGCAACTGGTGAAAAAGAACTTATTCCACCTAAAATAACTAATTGTGTAGATTTAGGGTGTAGAAAATTATCAATCAATACCATTTATGAGATAGCTCTAAAACTAGACCTTAACTTTGTATTAAAGGGAAAAGAATTTGAAAATTATGCCAATTCTCTGGCTGTAAAAGATTACTCACTTCAAAAGATTTCATACAATAATCTTACTACTGAATTAAAACTGGAGGCCATACTTAACTCCTTAGATTCAGGAGTAATCGTCATGGATGAAAAAAATAATATCTCCATGATAAATGAAACTGCCAAAAATTTTTTACAATTAAATTCTGGTGTTATTGGAAAGTCAATAAAAGAAATTTTTCCATGGCTTACAACTGACCCTTTACCTACATTCATTGATGAAAATTCAAAGCTTATCAAAATAGAAAATAATGAAATCAGCGTATCTATAATGCCCTTGTTTTTAAAAAATCAGATTCTTGGTAATTTTGTTTTATTAGAAAAATTTGATCTTTCTGAAAAAAAGCAAAATGCTTTACGGATTCAGAAAATCAAGAAAAAATCTTATGCCAGATTTACATTTGATGACATTATTGGAACAAGTGCTGCTATTCAATCAATAAAAGAAATAGCCATACGAATGGCTGCTAATAATGGCTCTATAATTCTCGAAGGAGATAGTGGTGTAGGAAAAGAAATGTTTGCTCAGGCTATCCACAATGCTTCTCCCAGAAAAAATGCAGCTTTTGTTGCAATAAATTGTGCTGCTCTTCCTGAAACTCTTTTAGAAAGTGAACTTTTTGGATATACTGAAGGTTCTTTTACAGGGGCAAAAAAGGGTGGAAAAATCGGACTTTTTGAATTTGCAAATGGTGGAACATTATTCTTAGATGAAATTGAATCAATGAGCCCAATGATGCAGGTAAAATTATTGAGAGTTTTACAGGAAAAGGAGATAGTTAAAATAGGAGCTACAGAACCAATTGGTATAGATGTAAGAATAATATCATCTACCAATGAAAATATTGTTGAAAAAATTATGCAATCAAAATTTAGAAAAGATTTATATTATCGTTTAAATGTAATACCTATTCGTATTCCATCATTGAAAGAAAGAAAAGAGGATATTTTTTCACTTATTAAATATTTTCAAAATGAATTAAACACAAGTTTTGAATTAACTGATACAGTTAAATCTATATTTTTAAGTTATCCATGGCAGGGAAATGTAAGAGAACTGCGAAATCTAATTGAATATTTTTCTTGTTTAAATATTTCTAAGATAGATTATTCTCACTTACCAGAAGCATTTCAAAACAGCTTAATTCAAAACCATATAAAAGTAAATGTTAAAAAATCAGGAAACAGCAGTTCCAATTTAAAACTTCTTCCACAAGAATTGGCTGTTTTACAAGTCTTAGAAAATCGTTACTCATATGGAAAAGGATTTGGAAGAAAAGGAATTATAAAAGCATGTGAGGAAATAGGCTGCCTTATCACTGAGCATGAAGTTCGTGAAATATTAAAAAAATTTCAGAAAGAAAAATATGTAAAAGTAAATAAGGGAAGAAGTGGAACTTATTTAACTGAAAAAGGAAACAGTACTATAAAAAAAATAATCTCATCCAATCAGTAATATTTCAAAACAAAAATATACTACACCCTAAATCTTAGGCAACTAAGCTGGAGGGTGTTTTTATTTTAAAATTCATATTTTTTTCAATAATATTATACAAAAAAGAACTATCTGGTTGTGACAGATAGTTCTCTCTGATGACTACCTTATATATAAAAAGTAAGGTCTATATTTATGCTAAAACTTGTATCCTACTCCTGCTCCTACTATCCATTCACCTTTAGTTCTGTTTTTACCAGAACCATTGTGTGAGTCTCTTTCTACTGAATAAGTTCCCTTTACATCAAACAGTACTCCATTTTCTAATTCCAGCGCATATTTTGCATTCAATCCTATGCTGTGTTCATTTTTGTGAGCCACTAAGATATCAAAGTCGCTTCCACCTTTAAATCTTCCTGTGATATATTCTTCATCTGCTCCATCTAGTATTTTAGTGTAGTTTATCCCTGCTGAAAGTGTACTTTTTCCTTTTTCATGAGGAATAACTTTTTTCAAGTCTACTCCTACTTTTCCTACTGTGTAATCAAATGATTTAGAATCAGTTTCTATTGCTAGAGTTTTATTTCCTTCATCAGCTCCATCTTGGTCTACATATGTGTATGATAGAGTTGCATAAGGCTCTAGGAATAAATTATCTCCAATATTATGAGAGTATCTTCCATTTAAGTAAATATCATAAGTTATATCATTGTAGTTATCTGAATATTTCATTACTGACATTTCTGTATCACTTGCTACTTTATTTACTGCCAGTCTGTCAGCGTCATAATCTCCATACTGGAATCCTGCTCCTGCTGTTACTTTTAGATTCCCTACATACTTCTTAGCATATGCTCCAAGATATAGCACACTTCCATCTACTTTTGAGCCATTAGACAAGTCAGATTTTAATTTGTTTCCTCCAATTACTACTCCTGAAGTTAGTGAATCTGATATTCCATATTCTCCAAGCATATATGCTCCAGTGACTTTTGTATCAGCATCCATGTCGCTGCTTCCTATGTCATATGTGTAATATCCTTTTCCATAGTATGTATCTTTAGTTCCACCATCTACATGAGTTAGTCCTCCATAGATCATCCATTTTCCAGTGTTGGCTTTAAATTGATTATCAGTAACTATATCTCTAAACATTCCTGCTGACTTTCTTGATAGTTCACTTGAATATGAGTATGGATTTCCTGCATAGATGTCATTTAAATAAGACAGGAATGTTGATAATTTCTCATCATCATCTACATTGAAATTTCCTAATTCATCTACTGAAAGAATGCTGTGATATATTTCATTCAATTTTTCATAGGCTATGTTATCTTTTACAACTAAATCAGCTTTAGATGTAATTATTATCTCATTAGTTGTTCCTTCTACTCTCTTTACCTTATGAAGCAGAGATGTTGTAGCAAAATTTATCTCTCCCTCAACCTTTGTTTCATGAGCTGTTACTAGACTTCCATCTAAAGTAGTATCTCCAAAACTTATCACACTTTCATTTCCTGCTCCATTTAATGCTAAAAGAAGCTTTCCACCAGTTGAAGTTATTGTTCCATTATTTCCATAAAGCGCATGACCTTTTATTTTATCTGTTCCACTTATATTATCTATATTAGTTATATCCAACCTTAAAGTAAGTATTCCATTTGCTCCTATTGTTATATTTTCTGCTCCTGTTATTGCTAGATCTCCTATTGTTCCATCATCTGCAATAGTCTTTTCAAATAGAGTTACATTTGTATTTATATTCATATTTTCAAAATCTGATATATTATGCTGAATATTTATTTCGCTATTCCCCAAAGCTCTTGTTGTCTCTGGATTAAAATTAAGAGTATCATTTCCTGTTCCTCCATCAAGAGTTCCATTAACCATACTTCCTTTTTCTATTGTAAGAGTATCATTATCATCTCCCATATTTATCTTTTCATTAACTATTGCTCCAGATTTTAAAGAAAGGTTATCTTCTCCAGCTCCCATAATTACTTCTCCATTAGCTACTGCTCCATTTTCTATTGCTATGGTATCTGCTCCAGTTCCTGTTGTTATAATTCCATTAACTGCTGAACCTTTTTTTAGAGTTATCTTATTATTTCCATTCAGCATATCTATATTTCCATTGATTACTGTATTTTGAGATACTGGACTTCCACTACCTACATAAGTAATCTCTCCTGCTTGAAGTATTAATGTATCTCCATTACCACTTCCTGATACAGCAGTTTTTCCATCTGCTCCACCATTTACTATTGTTCCTGATAAAGTAAGCTGACTATCAGTTCCATCAAAAGCAACTGCTGTTCCATAGGCATTTATTATTGCTCCTTTTACCTCTCTGTCTGTTCCTGAAACCTTTAATGTATCATTCTTTCCATTTAGTATAGAATTATCAAATTCATTAGGAGTAGCAGAAAATACAAAACTATCTGTTGATGTTCCTATACCTGATCCCCCTTGAATAGTAGCATTCTTTATTGTCATATTTCTTCTTATTGTATTTCCACTATCATCATAACCTACAATTATATCTGTTGGAGCAGAGATAGGGTCAACAATTACAATTCCTGTCGAATCTTCAATATATAACCCATAATTAAGTGGTGCATTTGTTATAGTTCCAGCATCATCTATAATCGAATTCCCTTTGGTTGCCAATATTCCATAGTTCCTTAAAGAATTTATTTTCCCACCAGTTTCATTCTTTACAGTATTAGTTTTTCCATAAATAACTCCAGTATTTGCTATATCTCCTATTTTACCACCATTACTTTCATGTTGCTTATTAAGAATTCCATAAGCAGTCCCACTTCCTGTACTTGTTCCTGTTATTAAACCACTATTTACTATAGAGGCTATATGACTGTAATGGCCATTTGAGTTACTAACGCCATAAACATTACCTGTTCCTGTAGCTATATTTACTACAGAACCAATGTTTGAAACTCTTACTCCATCACCCTGATTGTGAATTCCACAATTATTTTCACCATTTATGCTTCTTCCTATTATTAAGCCATTGTTTTTTATAGTTTTTGTTGTTCCAGAATCAAGAGTACTAATTCCATAACTATTACTACCAGCTGCATTTAATTCCTCTGTATTTGTAAGAGATATTAGTCCATTATTTATTATGCCTTCTGTTAGAATTTTATCATTAGCAATTCCATAAGTATAAGCTTTTCCTTGGGCTATTATTACCCCCTCATTACATACAGATGCAGTAATAATAGAGCTACCACCTATATAAATTCCTCTGCCATTCAATTTTCCTATTCCTGCTATCAAACCAGTGTTCATTACGATTCCCATAGTTCCCTTATTATAAATTCCATTACCATTATTGCCATAACTATTTCCTGCACTTGTTCCTGTTATTAACCCAGTATTTGTTATATCTCCTATAGTTCCTTCATTAGAAATTCCACAAGTTAGATTATTTCCTGTTACTGCTATTAACCCATTATTTGTAAAATTTATTCCAGATAAATCACCACTCAATTTAAGTCCATAGTCAGTACTGGCAGAATTAAGTGTTATATTATTTACATAATCAGTTCCATCCCAAGTATTTTCCTTATATGGATTTCCTGTACTTACTGGTGTACTATTATCTGTACTGAATTTTATTCCCCCATCACTTTTTATCCAAAGATATTCGTTTGCTCCCATTACAGCTGTACATGATAACAGCATTCCTACTACTGCCCCTACTGTTATATTTCTTCCCCTCTTCTTGTTCCCACTTTTTACAGCCTTCATAATCTTTTCTATCATCTTCCCCCCTCCTTATATAATTTAAATGAATATTTTTCGATGCAAAGATATGTTTTGCATATTTTTATATACTAAGTAGTACTTTTTACTGTTCGTATTTATATACAAATGCGAACAGTAGTTAATTTATTAATTTTAAAGATTATTATTAAAATATAAGATATTGACTTTTTTGAGAAAATAATATATCATCTATCATATAAGTATAAGTTATTAAATTATGAGTTAAAGAAATTTTTGGTATATATAAAATATAAGTGTTCGCATTTGTATATAAATGCGAACACTTCAAATAGTCCTCAAATACAAAATCCTCAGCAATCTTATGCTGAGGATTTTGTTAATTTTATTTTTATTTTCTATATGCTGTTTTTTGTAGAGGAAGAGAAGTTCTAAACTCCCCATCATATTTAAAATAAGCATTTTGAATAGCTGGGGCTGTAGGAATAACAACTATTTCTCCTACTCCCTTTGCTCCATAAGCTAGTTCTTCTTTGTTTTTTTCTACTATTACAGCTTCAATTTCTGGAGTATTTGTAGCTCTGAATAGTCCAAGAGTTCCAAATTTTACTTTTGGCACTCCTTTTTCAATAGGCATAATTTCAGTAAGTCCATATCCCAGTCCCATAACTACTCCGCCTTCTATCTGTCCTTCTAAAGCTTTTGGATTGATAGCACGACCTACATCATGAGCAGCAGTTACTTTCTTAACTTTTCCATTTTCATCCAATATTACTATCTGAGTAGCATATCCATAAGCCACATGACTTACAGGATTAGGCTTATCCGATCCCAGTTTGTCTGTAATTCCTGAATACTGTCCTTCATAATCCCAACCTTCCAGCTCTTCCAGTGTTTTTGTTTCAAGTTGTTTCTTTAGTTCCAGAGAAGCTACCCTTGTTGCCTCCCCTGTGAATACTGTCTGCCTCGAAGCAGTTGTAGTACCACTGTTAGGAGTTATTCCTGTATCTGGAGAATCAACTATTACTTTATCTGCTGTTAGTCCAGTAGTTTCACACAGCATTTGTAAACAAACTGTTGCCATTCCCTGTCCTATACAAGCTGCTGATGTTCTTATCCTTACTTTTCCATCTTCTACAGTAAGTCGGCATTTCCCTATATCTGGAAGTCCTACTCCCACTCCTGCATTTTTCATTGCACATGCAATTCCTACTATTTTATTATTAAAGTATTCATCCTTTACAGCTTCAAGTGTTTCCACCAGAGCCGTTCCTTCATCAGCTATCTGTCCATTAGGAAGTACCTGCCCCGGTCTGATAGCATTTCTATATCTTATTTCCCATGGAGAAAGTCCTGTAAGTTCTGCCAGCTGATTTATATTTGCCTCTATGGCAAAAGCTGATTGTGTAACTCCAAATCCTCTGAATGCTCCTCCTACAGGATTATTTGTATAGACAGCTATTCCTTCAATATCAATATTCTGATAATTATATGGTCCAGCTGCATGAGTACAAGCTCTTTGCAGTACAGGGCCTCCCAATGAAGCATAAGCTCCTGTATCAGCATATATTTTACATTTCATTCCTGTAAGTATTCCATTTTCATCACAACATGTAGTCATTTCTATTTTCATAGGATGTCTTTTAGTGCTTATATTTATACTTTCCTGTCTACTCAAAGTTACCTGAACAGGTTTTTTCAAAACATATGCCAGAAGAGCTGCATGGTGCTGCACAGACATATCCTCTTTTCCACCAAATCCTCCCCCTACATATGCTGATTTTACTCTTACCTGATCTTTTTCCAATCCAAGAAGTCTTGCTATTTCTCTTTGTTCATCATATATAGACTGACTGGAAGTATGTATTTCTATACCTCCATTTCCATCAGGCATAGCAAGAGCTGATTCAGGCTCCAGATAAGCATGTTCTGTTGCAGGTGTTTCATATACATTTGTCACACTATATTTTGAATTTAACAGAGCCCCTTCATAATCCCCTCTTTTCAATACCTCTCTTACCAAAACATTATTAGGTTTAGAATGGATAAGAGGAGCTCCGTCAGCCATGGCATCTTCCATTGTGAATAATCCCTCAAGTTCTTCATATTCTACTTTTACAAGCTTTTTAGCTTCTTCAAGTGTTTTCTTATCTTTAGCAGCTACTAATGCTACTGCATCACCAATATATCTTGTTATACCTCCAACTGGTATGAGGGCATCCCAGTCAGAGATAAATTCCAAATGTCCTATATTATTTTTTCCCGGAACATCTGCTGCTGTAAGTACACCTAGAACTCCATCCAGTTTCAAAGCCTCACTGTAATCAATAGACAGTACTTTTGCTCTAGGATATTTTGTTCTCACTGCACTTCCATAGTACATTCCATCTTCTTTATAGTCTTCAGCATATTTTGCTGTTCCTAATGTTTTTATAGCTCCATCTACTCTTGGTACATGTGTTCCCACCAATCCTGCACATTGAGTTTTTGGAACTTCTTTATTTTCCCTGAATAATTCTGCTGCCAGAAGTATTGCTTCCTCTATCTTTACATATCCTGTACATCTGCAAATATTTCCAACCAGAGCCTTTTTTACTTCCTCTCTAGTAGGAGCAAGAGTCTTCATAAAAAGACTTTTTGCTGCTATAACCATTCCTGGAATACAGAATCCACATTGTACTGCTCCACACTCAGTAAAAGCATAGGCAAAGACTTCTTTGTCTCTTTCTGAAAATCCTTCTATAGTTCCTATCTCTTTACCAGCTATTTTCTTAGTAGTAAATATACAAGATTTCATTGCCTTCCCATCTATGAGTACTGTACAAGTACCACAGGCACCTTCTTTACAACCATTTTTTACTGAAATAAGTCCCAAATCGTCCCTAAGGAAATCTAATAAATTTTTATCTTGGGAAGTTTCTATTTTCTGCCCATTTACTATAAAAGTGTATACCTCTCCCATATTTCCCTCCATTATTTTTATCTAGCTATATCCATAGCTTTTGTAGGACATTTAGAAACGCATACTCCGCATCCAAAACATTTATCCTTATTAATAACAGCTTTTTTCTCAACTATTTCTATTGCTTTATATCCACATACAGTTTTACAGATTCCACATCCTATACATTTATCTTCTGATACAACTGGAGGGTTTGTAATATAGTTAGCTTTTTCTCTTTCAGCTAAATATTTTATTGTTATTCCTCTTATTTCATCTAACGAATTATACCCATGTTTATCCAGCCACTCATTTGTCTCTTTTGCTATTCTTCCAAAAGCTTTAGGCCCTTCGATTATTCCCTGAGTACATACTTGAACTGCTGCTGCTCCTGCCATTACCATTTCTATAACATCTGCTCCGCAAGTAACTCCACCTACACCAAATACTGGGATTTTTACTGCTTTTGCAAGTTCATATACAACTCTCAATGCTATTGGTTTTATAGCTGCTCCTGACATCCAACCATATCCTGTTGCACTTCCCATAAATGGTTTTCCAGTTTCTATATCTATTGAAAGACAAGGACCTACTGAGTTGATAGCTACTAACCCATCTGCTCCATTTTCTTCTAAAATTCTTCCTACTTCTCCTAAATTCTCAACTCCTGGAGACACTTTCATAAATACCGGCTTTTTAGTAAGTTCCTTTGCTGCTCTCAATGTATTCAGCATAGGAGTAAGATCTCTTCCTACATAGTGGCTTGAAATCTCATAAGCATCTGCATATTTATCCAGCATAGGTATAAGGGCTCTAATATCAGATTCTACATATCCCATTCCTATTATTAATGGTTCATTATTTACTTTACATTTTTCATATTCCTCTGCCACCCAGTGTTCCACTGAAAGTTCAGACCATAATTCTGTATTAAGAAATAATTTTCCTTTAAAGTCGTGCATACATGGTTTTGGTACATTTGCTGGAACTGCTGATACAGTTTTTGCAACTACTCCTGCTGCTCCATTTTCTACACATGCTCTGCATGCTTCTGCATCCTTTGAAGGTGGTCCTGCTGCCACTATCACTGGATTCTCATATTCTAAACCTGCTATTTTAACTCTTATATCTGCCATTTTTCCTCCTAAAATTACATTTTAATTTTTATATTTTAATTTCTATTTTTTATTTTCTTCAATTTTTACTTCTCTAATTTTTATTTTATTTTTTCTTTTCTCCTACTTCTCATTTCTTACTTTTCTTGATTGCTGCTTACTTCTTGCTCTTTCCTAATTCATTGAAGATTATATTCAGTATAAGCACTGAAAGGCATCCTAAAGTTACTGGACTTTGAAAAAGTATTTTTCCCCAGCTTGGAAAATGTTTAAAAAACTCTGGTACTGCTATTGGTATAAGGGCTATTCCTATACTTGTAGCAACTATCATAAGATTTTTATTTCCATTGTAGTTTACTTCTCCAAGTCTTTTTATTCCATTGGCTGCAACTATACCAAACATTATTATTCCTGCTCCGCCTAATACTGGTTCTGGAATAGATGTAAGTATATTTATGAGCTTAGGAAAAAAACTCACTGCCAGAAGCATTACTCCTGCTGCGGTTCCTACAAAACGGCTTGATACTCCTGTTATTGCAGCTATTCCTACATTCTGCCCAAAAAGTGAGTGTGGAAATGTATTAAATAGCCCACCTAATACTGAAGAAAGTCCATGGGCTCTCAATCCTGCTACCAGCCTTCCTTCATCTTTTTCATCAGCCTTACAGATATTACTGAGATTCAGTTGATTCCCAGTTGCATCTGTCATAATTACTAACTGTACCAAAAATAGCGACAGTACTGCTGTTATATCAAACTTTGGCATTCCAAAATACAATGGTGTATTAAGGTTAAAAATTCCTGCTTCAGAAACATTTGAAAATTCTACCATTCCCATAGGTATAGCTATTAATGTTCCTGCTATTATTCCTAATAAAATAGCTATATTCCCAAGAAATCCCTTTGATATTTTCTGAATTCCCACTATTATTATCAAAGTTATTCCAGCTAAAAGTATACTTTTAAAATTACCAAAATTTTCTGCTGAAGGATTTCCTCCTCCTATCCATCTAATAGCTACTGGTATAAGGGATAATCCCATACATGTAACTACTACTCCTGATACAAGAGGTGGAAAAAATTTCAGTAATTTTCCAAACACTGGTGCTACCACTATACAAAATACTCCTGAAATAATAGTTGCTCCCATCATCACTTGTATTCCCATTACTGGATCTGCATCTCTATATGCCACTCCTACAGCAGATAGAGCTGCTACTCCTGCAAAACTTACTCCTTCCACCATTGGAAGTCTTGAACCTATTTTTTTTCCAATACCTAAAGTTTGTATAATAGTTCCCAATCCTGCCATCATAAAAGAGGCAGCTACTAATATACTTATTTGATCATATGTCATTCCCAAAGAATTTCCAAGAATGATAGGAACTGCCATAGCTCCTGCACACATTGCTGCTATATGCTGCATTCCAAAAAGAAAAAGTTCTTTCGGGCTCAGCATTGTATCTATTGAGCTGATTTGTCCTACATTTGCTGCTTTGATATCCATCATTAAAATACCCCCAACCCATAATTTGTATTACATTCTATTCCACAATTTTTGTGCTGTTTCCCTTGAGTGTCCAAATATTCCTTTTTCATCTCCTGTAAGGAGTTTTCTGTCTTTCATTACTATTTTTCCATTTATTATAGTTGTCACTACACTTCTTCCCATCATTCCAAAAAGTATGTGACCATTAGTGTTATTTCCATCCATTGGAGTAAGAGGATCATAATCTACTACTATTACATCAGCTAATGCTCCTGCTTTGATTACTCCTATATCTCCCTTAAAATATTTTTCAGCTATTTTTCTATTATTTTCAAATAGAGCTGTTGGTACTTCTCCCCATGCTGCTGAAGGATCTTTCTTTTCATGTTTGTGCAAAATATTAGCTACTTTCATAGACTCAAACATATCACTTGTATATCCATCTGTTCCTATTCCTATATTTATTCCTTTAGCAAACATTTCCAAAAATGGAGAACATCCTACTGCATTTCCCATATTAGATTCAGCATTATGTACTACATTTGTTTTTGTATCTCTAAGGATGTTCATCTCCTCTTCATTTATATGGATACAGTGAACAGCTATAGTTTTATCTCCAAGAATATTAAAATCTCTCAATCTTTCAACTACTCTTTTATTATATTTTTTCAATGAATCTTCTAAGTCAGCTTTTCCTTCAGCTGTATGTACATGATATCCAGCATTAAGTCCTTTCATCTCTTCATCACATCTTCTCAGACTTGCATCTGACAGAGTAAAAGAAGCATGAAGTCCAAACATTCCCTTTATCATATTTTGAGAATCAGTGTTATATTTTTTTATAAAGTTTATATTTTCTTTTATTCCTTCTTCCATTATTTCCATTCCATCTCTATCAGAAACTTCATAACAAAGGCATGTTCTTATTCCTAATTTATTTGCTGCTTCTGCTATAGTTTCCAGACTTCCTGTTATGGCATAAGGACTTGCATGGTGGTCAAATACTGTTGTTACTCCATTTTTTATACAATCTGTATATGTTGTCAAAGCACTGTATTCCACATCTTCCAAGTTTAATTTTTTGTCCAGCTTCCACCAAAGATTTTCAAGTATTTCAATAAAATCTTTTGAAGGTTTTCCATTAGATTTCATCCCTCTGGCAAAGGCGCTATAAATATGATGATGAGTATTTATCAGCCCAGGCATTACTACTTTTCCTTTGACATCTTCAATTTCTTCATGGGGATATTTTTTTATCATATCTTCAGTATTACCTAAATCTACTATTTTTTCTCCCTTTATGACTATACTTCCATTTTCTATGTATGGTCTTTCAATATCTTGAGTTATTATTCTTCCATTGATTAATATCAAAATATTCCCTCCTATCTTATTTGCTTGTTAAATTTAAAAGCAATATGTATGCCAATACAATAAAAATATACAAATTCTTCCACAGTCACCTAATTTTTCATTATTAATATAAAAACCATTTAAATTTTAAAAAAATCATTCACTAAATCTCTTCTCATTATCATAATGATAAAAAATAAATATCATTATGATAAACTCTTCCTTTCTTTTTATAAAATATATGATATAATGGTTAAAAGCGGTCATAATTTTTGACTGCTCTTTTATGGAGGTCACAGATGTCTAAACTAAAAAATATAGAAAATCATGTAAAAAAATATGCTAATATAATATCTAATGTAATTGAAGCAGAAGTAGAAATAGTTGATGCTGATCTTGTAAGAATAGCTGGAACTGGTTTATTTCAAGATAAAAACAATGAAATAGTAAGTGGTGTTGTATATAAAGAAGTAATTAATACTAAAAAAAGTCTTTTAATTACAGAACCTAGAAAACATGAACTTTGTAAAAAATGTAATTATAAAAAAGAATGTAAAGAAAAGCTGGAGCTCTCTTCTCCTATATTATATAAAGATGAAGTAATTGGAGTAATTGGACTTATATGTACTACAGATTTACAAAAAAATAAAGTTCTGAGCAACCTTGACTCTTATCTTAAGTTTCTTGAACAAATAGGTGACTTTATATCTGGAAAAGTATATGAATATCAAAATGAAATAAAAACTCAAGAAGTGAATGATGTTTTCAAACAAATATTAAATAATATGGATAAATGTGTCCTTTCTTTAGATGCTAATAATTACATCGTCAATGCAAATAAGCCTGCAATGAAAACCATGAAGCTAGGAGCAGACTATACTTCAAAGCAGGTAAATATTGTTTCTAAGAAACTTACTATTCTTGGAAAAGATATATTTGAAATGACAATTGATGATAAATATTTCAATATGGTTGGTGTTTCAATTCCGATATCTTCAATAAATGAAAAAGCCTATACTATATTTATCTTTGATAATGTAAATACTGATATTCCCAAAAGTACAAAGGGAAATAATGAATCATCAGCTTTAGATGCTATAATTGGGGAATCTGAAGTAATGCAAAGTTTGAAAAATAAAATAAGAAAAGTGGCAGATACTAAATCTACTGTCCTTATCACTGGAAAAAGCGGAACTGGAAAAGAATTAGTAGCCAGAGCCATTCATGACAGCGGTGAAAGAAGAAACAGACCTTTTATAGCAATCAACTGCGGTGCTATTCCTGACTCTCTTTTAGAAAGTGAGCTCTTTGGTTATGTAAAAGGTGCATTTAGTGGTGCCAGTTCAGAAGGTAGAGTAGGAAAATTTGAACTTGCCAATACTGGAGATATACTTCTGGATGAGATAGGGGAAATGCCATACTCTTTACAGGTAAAGCTTCTAAGAGTATTACAGGAAAGAACTTTGGTAAGAATAGGATCAAACAAGCTTATTAATCTAGATCTCAGAGTAATAGCTGCTACTAATATGGATTTAAAAAAAATGGTAGAGGAAAATAAATTCAGAGAGGATCTATATTATAGATTAAATGTAATTCCTATTGAAATCCCCCCTCTTTGCGAAAGAGACCACGACCTTTTCCTTATCATTGATAAGCTTATAGAAAAATACAACAACATTTTCAATAAATATGTTCATACAATAGATGATGATGTAAAAGAGATATTAAAAAATTATTCATGGCCTGGAAATGTCAGAGAACTTGAAAACATTATAGAATTTATGGTAAATATGGCTGATGATTCTGGAAGAATAACTAAAACTATGCTTTATGACAATATCTTAAAGAATAAAGAAAATGTAAAAAGCAGTAAAGTTATTTCTCTCAATGACAGTGATGATATATGTACCATTGAAGAAATGGAAAAAGTTATGATAAAAAAAGCTTTAGACTTGTATAAGGATGATTCAAACTGTAAAAACAAAGCTGCTGATAGACTTGGTATAGGAATTGCAACTCTCTATAGAAAAATAGACAAATATAAATTAAATGAAGTGTAACTATATTCCCTATCATTATGATATTGAAATTATCATAATGATAGGATTTTTTTAAATAATTAAATTTTCATATAAAAAACCACTTTTTCTTTAAAAATAAATACTATAAAAAAAATATTTGCTCTGGCATAAAAATTGCTTATTATATAATTAAAAATAAAATAATATATTGAGGAGGATTTTAAAGTGGAATTATTAAAATGGGTACACAATAAAAAAAGCAGAGATGC
>UMAD01017231.1_pt1 | contig 17526 bp, 9 predicted proteins | sample 1963631 | NCBI WGS metagenome assembly UMAD01 (sample SAMEA4835908, study PRJEB28245) | human gut metagenome | biome: gut microbiome; material: fecal sample | place: Denmark | collected 2008 | reverse complement strand
AGCGGCGTACTGTTTGCTGCCGTTACCGTCCCGTGTTTACGATCAAACGCCGGACGCAACTTTGCGTAATCAGCAAGCGAGGAATTACCGCGAATATTGTTGTCTTCGGCAAGCGGTTGTTTATAAGGAGGGATAAAGGCAGTCATCACCTCTTCTTTGAGTTTACCGTCTGACCACGCCTGAGCAGCACGCTGATGCGAACGGTGCGCCAGTGCATCTTGCTGTTCTCGGGTGATGCCGTAGGTTTTCGCCATTTGCTCTGCGGTGTCCCCCATCCGCAAGCCGGTAGAATACTCTGCTACCGCAGGCGGTACGGGCATTAAGTCGCGTAAACGCAGGCGAGAGAAGAGTTTCAGGCGCTGGCTCATTGTGCGGGCTTTGTTGACATCAACCAGTACGCGCGCCAGTTTTTTACTGACGCCAATTGGCAATACGGAAGAGGAATCTGCCCCACCGGCAATCCCCGCGCGAATAGTTCCCGCCATCAGGCTTTCTGCGACGTTTGCAACCGCCTGGAAACTGGTAGCGCAAGCGCGGCTGACGCTGTAAGCATCTGTATGCACATTCATTCCAGTACCGAGAACAATTTCACGCGCAATGTTGGGGGCTTCCGGCATTTGTACGACCTGACCAAAGACCAGTTGTTCAATCACTTCAGCGGGGATCTCGCTGCGTGCCAGCAGTTCGCCTACCACCATCTTCCCCAAATCAACAGCAGGAATGCCATGAAAAGCCGTCGCCTGGCGGGCAAAAGGCGTACGTAACCCGCTAACGATGGCGATACGATCGCCCTGGCGGGTAACCAGCGGTAAAACCTGACCCATAACACTCCCCTGTAAAAAAATAAATAAAGTGGTCTGACCTGATCATAGTCTTAACCATTTTTTTACATTTAGCCAAGCGGAGAAAAAGGAAAGTGGGAGCTATGACACAGTGAAGACAGGAGAAAGAAAAGAAAACACCCCTGCCAGCAACTGACAGGGGCATACGTACCCGAGAGGAATTAACGCAGACCCAGCTGGAAGATCAGCATTTCAGCTTCGCAGGCAAAAGTGAAATCGATATCCAGGCGCACACCGTCAGACTCTTCAGTGAAAGTCGGGGTGATTTTGCACGGTTCGGATTCCACGCTACGGGCTTTTTCAGTCAGCGCCGCCAGCGTTTGTTCTGCTTCTGCGCGGTTTGCAAACACACGGCTGTAAGACGCGGTGCAGTCGGAGTTGTCCATAATGGTGCCAACATCCATACAGCAGCAAACCGGGGTTTCATCAGCACTACATTTACTCATCGTTGATTTCCTCTGTATGTGCACCCAAGGTGCCAGATAAACGTTGTGGATATTTTACGCTTCCGGAAAGTGCTGCTCCAGTTGTTAATTCTGCAAAATCGGATAAGTGACCGAAATCACACTTAAAAATGATCTAAAACAAAATTCACCCGAATCCATGAGTGCGCCACCTCCCAATTTTGCCAGCTGGATCGCGTTTCTTAGATCATATCTGAAAAAAGATAGAAACATACTTGCAACATTCCAGCTGGTCCGACCTATACTCTCGCCACTGGTCTGATTTCTAAGATGTACCTCAGACCCTACACTTCGCGCTCCTGTTACAGCACGTAACATAGTTTGTATAAAAATAAATCATTGAGGTTATGGTCATGAGCCAGAAAACCCTGTTTACAAAGTCTGCTCTCGCAGTCGCAGTGGCACTTATCTCCACCCAGGCCTGGTCGGCAGGCTTTCAGTTAAACGAATTTTCTTCCTCTGGCCTGGGCCGGGCTTATTCAGGGGAAGGTGCAATTGCCGATGATGCAGGTAACGTTAGCCGTAACCCCGCATTGATTACCATGTTTGACCGCCCGACATTTTCTGCGGGTGCGGTTTATATTGATCCGGATGTAGATATTACCGGACATTCTGATTTAACCGGTCAGAGTGCAAATGCTAAAAATATCGCACCGACAGCATGGGTACCTAACCTGCACTTTGTTGCGCCTATTAACGATCAGTTTGGTTGGGGAGCGTCAATAACTTCCAACTATGGCCTGGCTACGGAATTTACCGACAACTACGCTGCTGGTATCTATGGCGGTAAAACCGATCTGCAAACAATCAACCTTAACCTTAGCGGGGCTTATCGCCTTAACAATAGCTGGAGTTTTGGTCTTGGTTTTGATGCAGTTTATGCCAAGGCAAAAATTGAGCGTTACGCCGGTTCGCTGGGGCCATTGTTGTCTCAACAGTTGATTGCCCAGGGTGTACCCGCTTCATTAACCAATGGTATTAATACTCCGGACTCTCAAATTGCTCATTTGAAAGGTGACGAATGGGGCTTTGGCTGGAACGCGGGTATTCTTTATGAACTGGATAAAGATAACCGTTGGGGGCTGACATATCGTTCAGAAGTTAAAATCGACTTCGATGGGGATTACAAAAGCTCCATTAACCCAAATCTGAACAATATTTTGGGTAACATGGGCTTACCGTATGGCACGATGGGGGCAACCCAAAATGGATCCTTAACGCTGAACCTGCCTGAGATGTGGGAGATTTCTGGTTATAACCGTGTTGCGCCGCAGTGGGCAATTCACTACAGCATGGCCTATACCAGTTGGAGCCAGTTCCAGGAATTGAAAGCGAAAGGCGATAGTGGTCAGACTCTGTTCTATAAAGATGAAGGATTCCGGGACGCGTATCGTATCGCGTTGGGTACAACCTACTATTATGATAAAAACTGGACCTTCCGTACCGGTATCGCTTATGACGACAGCCCGGTTCCGGCAGATAAACGTTCTATTTCCATTCCTGACCAGGATCGTTTGTGGTTAAGTGCTGGGTTAACCTACGCATTTAATGAAGATGCATCCATTGATGTTGGCGCATCTTATATGCATGGTCAGAAAGTGAAATTCACCGAAGGTGAAGGAGCGGCAGCTTATTCCTTCGAGTCTGAAGGTAAAGCCTGGCTGTTCGGTACTAACTTTAACTACGCGTTCTGATAACGCGTTAGCTTAATAAGAAAAAAGGTGAGTTTTGCGACTCACCTTTTTTGTTTGTTTCTTATTCAGAATCGATATCTTTTAAATCATCCTGAATCGCTTGCGCGTTCGGATTTTCCTGCGGTTTGAGTTCACCGCCATTAGCGATGAAATCATGACGCTGGAAGTACGCTTCACGCACCATAATATAAGGATCGGAGGACTGACGCAGCAGACCGTCGGAATCCAACAACTGCGCACGAGTTTCTATCCCTTCAAGCGTCCATTTACCCACAGACATCGGCCAGGTCAGCCAGGAAAGAACCGGGTAAAGACTATCCGCCATATCACCACCGTCATCACGCAGCGTGAAGCTACCGTAGAACGGTAACTGAACGTACGGCCCATAACCCACACCATAATGACCAAGCGTACTACCGAAGCGGTGAGGTTCAGTCCGTTGCAGTTTCGGGTTCGCCATCCCTGCAACATCAATAAAGCCGCCCATTCCCAAAATGGTATTCAGGAAAAAGCGGGTAAAGTGGACCATCCCCTGATAAGGGTCGCCCTGCAAGAAGTAGTTAACCATCACCGCAGGTTCTTCAAGGTTGCCGGTAAAGTTGCTCAAACCGTTACGCGCAGGTTGCGGAACATAATCACGCCAGGCGACAGCGACCGGTCGAACAATATACGGGTCTAATACATTGAAGTTGAAGTTGTACATAGTGCGGTTAAACCCTTCTAACGGGTCAGAACGCCCTTGCTGATCTGTACCGGAACTCGCACACCCCACCAGAAGCGTAGTTCCCAGAGCAAGCGCCGACAGGCGAAGCTTCATAAATGTCTCCCTGTTTTTTTATGGCTTATGCAGTTTGCCATCCATGACGGAACGATACCGTATCCGCCTGTTTAGGTGTGGGCGATTGTAACAGCACGTCAACTGATGTCCAGACGCCCTGATTTGCTGATTTGATCATAGCCTGGTAATCGCCGCCCTGTAGGCTACTTGATTCTATAGAAACAGAAAAAGGCAAACGCGGCCTTTTCTACATTTTCAGAGTAACTCCCGCCAGTTGCGAGCAAAAAAGCCGCTACGCTTTAGCTATACGTGCTAATTCAAGAGAAGAGACCATGGACAACGACAAAATTGATCAACACAGCGACGAAATTGAAGTTGAGAGCGAAGAAAAAGAGCGCGGTAAAAAAATAGAAATAGATGAAGACCGACTCCCCTCCCGGGCGATGGCAATTCATGAGCATATCCGCCAGGATGGTGAAAAAGAGCTGGAACGCGACGCAATGGCGCTACTGTGGTCAGCCATTGCGGCGGGCCTGTCGATGGGCGCTTCGCTACTGGCAAAAGGGATATTTCATGTCGAACTGGAAGGCGTGCCGGGCAGCTTCTTGCTGGAGAATCTCGGTTATACCTTTGGTTTTATTATCGTCATAATGGCCCGCCAGCAATTATTTACCGAAAACACCGTAACTGCGGTACTACCCGTCATGCAAAAACCGACAATGAGCAACGTCGGCTTACTTATGCGGTTATGGGGCATCGTGCTGCTGGGTAATATTATCGGGACAGGTATTGCTGCGTGGGCATTTGAATATATGCCTATCTTCAATGAAGAAACTCGCGATGCATTTGTCAAAATCGGCATGGATGTGATGAAGAACACCCCCAGCGAGATGTTTGCCAACGCGATCATTTCCGGCTGGCTGATCGCCACTATGGTATGGATGTTTCCTGCAGCGGGTGCGGCAAAGATTGTGGTGATTATATTGATGACCTGGCTTATTGCCCTGGGTGACACCACCCACATCGTTGTCGGTTCTGTTGAAATCCTCTATCTGGTGTTTAACGGCACGCTGCACTGGAGCGATTTCATCTGGCCCTTCGCACTACCTACTTTAGCGGGGAACATCTGCGGCGGCACCTTTATCTTCGCGTTAATGAGTCATGCACAGATTCGTAACGACATGAGCAACAAGCGCAAAGTAGAAGCACGTCAAAAAGCAGAACGTGCGGAAAACATTAAGAAAAATGATAAAAACCCGGCATAAATGGCGAGGGTTTAAGCAATCGAGCGGCTGTGTACTTACCCCGTAGTCCATTAGCGGGTATACTCATGCCGCATTGTCCTCTTAGTTAAATGGATATAACGAGCCCCTCCTAAGGGCTAATTGCAGGTTCGATTCCTGCAGGGGACACCATCTATCATCCCCCTCGCAATAACCCACTTACAATCAGTGAGTTATCTTAAAATCCTTAGTATAGTCAACCAGTACTTCGATATGTGAACGCAAATCATCATGCATTCGTGAACTTAACTGGAAACCTCCCCCATTCGATGTCAAAATGACTACCCCAATAAGTTGCCAATAATCAGGCTAATCAATACGGGTCAGTCTTGCTGGTCAGTGACCATAAAAATGTCACCTCATATTAGACACAGCAAATAATTGTGTCGATTAAACATACTACCTTCAGCATAACCGTTCCTGAAAAATTATTATATTCAGTAATCTGAATAAATTACTGGCCTGCTATTTTTCTTAGCAACCATATTTAGCAGCAAGCCAGCAAATCTGAATGATTACAGATGCTGGCCTGCTGAATCTCCCTTCTGGAAATCGTCAGAATCTAGTGATTACTTACTTTGTTCTGGTTTCTCTTCATTCTTATTGTGCACTTCCACTTTGGGTAACTGATTAAAAACCAGATTTTCTTTTTCAACCAGAGCCATGACTTCTTTGGTGATATCAGCTGACTCGTTATGCGCAAGCACAACACCTGAAGACAATACAGCAATATTTTTAGGATTGTCTTTTCTCCATGTACCTATGGCATTATCTATCGCACGGGATAACACCATTTTTGCGCTATTTTCCTCAATAACACATTGTCGCTCCAGTTTTTGTCTGGCATCAAGAAGCAGCGCCTCTTTATTCGCGTTATCTGCGAATGCTTTTTGCGCATCCTCATAGCCTTTTTCAAGAATACTCTTAACCTCATTCAGATGCTTTCTGACCATGTCTCCGGCGGCAGACTGATTATAAATAGCATCGATATTAACAACTGCAATTTCTTTTGACTTTTTCATATAAAAAACACCAGTAAGTACAATCAGCAACAGCAGCACTACTGCATTAACAACAGAAAATTTCATTACAGAACTCATTATGACAACCCTGAGGTGGCAGGAGGTCCCCTCCTGCCACTGTGTGATTAGAATATATATTTAATACCCAGCATTGCCTGGGCATCACTGTACCCTTTATCGCCAGCCTGAACACCAACATTGCCCCAGACATTCAGGTTATCTGACAATTTACCCTGAACACCCGTTTTGACTTCAGCAATATTTGTAGCTCCGTCCTGACTGAGTGCCGTATTATCCATTTTGACACCCCAGCTCCGTGTATTATGGATCCAGTTAACTTCCACAAATGCCTCAAACTGATGCGCCTTATTATCATCAGACGCACTCTTACCTTTCAGGTAAGTTCTGACGCCCAGACGACTCTGGATATTACCGTCTCCGCTGAGCTGAACTTTCGTGCCATTCTTCTCCGTATGCTCACTGGCTCTTACATTCATCCACGTGATCTGGGACTGCGGCTGAATATACCAGTCATAGTGACTACCCTGGCTACCGGTAAATTCGCCGGCTTTAAAGGTATAACCCGCTTCCACTGAACCGGTAAATCCACGGGATTTCCAGGACTCCGCAGCCAGTTTTTCACCATTAACGGTATTATTAAACCATCCGTACTGGATCCAGGTATCGACATAAGCCCCGTTGTCATTACCGTCATTCTGCTGCCACGTTCCGTATAAACCGGTGCTGTATCCATTGATCGCACCTTTAGATTTATATCCCGAAAGCGAGGATGTCGTGGAACTCTTCTCATTTCCATAACCGGCCATAATCCCCTGTTGCAGACGGTCCTGACCGTCAGTCCATTGCGCAATGCTGCCACCCAGTTGCACAACATAACGGTTACTTTGCGTATTCAGCTGTGAACTGCTGTCCTTCCAGCGATTATGACCGCCGATATGACGCATCCACATACTTGTTGCTTTCTTCTCACCAGTAAACACATCGGTATAGTAAGTTTCCCCCTCACGATCGTGCATTCTGATGTTGAACAGCGTGTTGGCTGCCGCTATGTTCGCAATATAAGAGCCCGCTTCCGGACGATAGACCTTCTGTACAGGTTTATCCGGCGTGGGGTGTGGCTGTGGCTGCGGTTGTGGCTGCGGCTGCGGTTGTGGCTGCGGCTGCGGTTGTGGTTCTGGCGGCAATTCAGAACGCAGATACCAGTTACCGTCAGTACCACCCGCATTACCTTTATGCAGGAAATATTCCCACGCCCCTGCCACCGCACGGTTCTGCAGTCTGAAGTTACCGTCAGACTGCCCACCGACATGCACAATCTCAATGCCGTCAGCGGTCTGAGCCCCCTGGCCCCGGACATTATTCACCACCACGCCGGTATCACCGGAGGTGTTACCCGTGACAATCAGTTTGTCAGTGGTAGAAGTATCATCCCCCAGCACGGTATTGATAATTAACGTACCGCCACCGGTGTAATCGCCATTTACGGTCAGGGTATTTCCTGTCTTACCACCGGCCAGACGAATGACGCCGGTATTGGTCAGTGAGCCAACGGTAAAATTGCCCACCTCTGCCGTTTCATAACCTGAGAGAGCATTCAGTGATGCCAGTGTTCCCTGGTTATTAACCTGACCCGAAACGGTCCCCAGCCCACTCAGTGTGCCGCCATTAAGAACATGAATGTTTTTGGATCCTGACAACGTCGCGCCAGCGGCACGGGTGACTGAATCATCACCGACAATCAGAACGCCACTCTCAACCGTGGTATCACCGGTATAAGTCAGCTCATGATTAATGATCAGATTACCCGCCCCCTGTTTCACCAGAGCGCCGGAGCCAGTAATATCATTCTTCAGTAACCAGTTTCCACTGGCGGTAAGCCAGGTGACACCATCACTGTCAATCAGCCCGGTGCCCAGGTGTTTTTCATCTGAAGCCCGCAGAGCAGCATCTTTCTGCACACGGAATTCACCGCTGAAATTACTGTTATCCCCGGAAAGCGTCAGATCAGTGGTGTTCAGTATACCCACTGAACCTTCTCCGGAAAGCGATTTACTCAGGTTACTGCTGACTCCGCTACCGTCGGCGATATCAATCGCCAGGCGATCATTAAGGCTTTCAAAGCTGATGGAGCCCTGGCTTCCCAGCCCCTGTGCGCCGTTCATTTCAACCAGCGCCCCCTGGGTAAGGCTGGCATTACCGGTAAACCCGATATTGGTGCCATGTACCGTCAGATTGCTGCCCGTGACAGCCAGCGTTCCCTCACCGGACAGCACGTTGTTTTCAATGATGCCACCATTATCATCCCCCGGCTGACGCTGCGTGCCGCTGACCGTTAGTACACTACCGCTATCAAGCTGAATGTGCGCTCCCGTTTCTGTCTGCAGTGCACCGACAGTCTGGCTGTATCCGTTTGTTCTGAAGACGGCATTGCTGGCGACGTTCAGATTACCTGTTGCGCCAAGTACATTATCATTTGCCATCTGTAATGTGCCGCTGCGCACCAGCGTATCCCCGGTGTAGTTATTACCGCCGTTAGACAGTGTGACAACCTGCCCCGCAGCTTCGATGGCCAGATCCCCTGCCCCCGTTAACTGTGCGCCAAGATCTGTCTGCAGTCCCTGGGCATTCGCTCTCGGTGTCAGCACCAGCGCTTTATCACCGGTTCCCTGTAAATCCAGCGACTTCAGCCCATAGCCTATGTACAGTCCGTCACCTTTAATACCGTCGGAGCTTCCCAGCAGCTTATAGTCATAATTTCCCTGAGCTACAACTTCACCGCCCTGAGTGACATCAAACGTCTGACTGTGAGAAATAGCCTGCCCGTTTTCATCCACCAGTTGCAGTTGCCCGCCAGTACCGGTGACGGTACCCGCTGCATTCACCAGCGTGACCAGGGTCTGCGCATCATCCTGCTCCAGCAAATTCTTACGGGTATCAACAGCCGGAATATCATTAATCACTTCATCTGGCATGGTGACCTGAATTGTGCCTTTCCCCCGGATATCCAGCGTACCTGCAGCAGAGGTTTCAATACTGTTGCTGGCAATGGTATCGCCCGGCATAACGGAACCAAAAATCAGCGTTCCGCCATTGAACCCAAGACCGCCAATCTGCTGAACACCGGAGCCAACCGTTGTGATATTCCCGGTTTCAGACATCAGCATTGCATGGGTTAACCCGCTCGTATTCAGCCCTTCCAGAGCAAAGCTACTAGTACCCAGCTTCAGAGTTCCGGCAAATTGATCCCCGACGTTATGGCTGAATTCAAAAGCAGATGTGTCGGCATCAAGACGGGCAGACAGTGTTCCTTTGCCTGTTAACAGTGGATCAAAGGTAAAGTTGCCTGCAACTGCGGGAATAATGGCCAGTTCGCTGCCCGATTCAATATCGACGGAACCCGGACCGTTCCCCCCATCGGTCAGCACAAGAGCTTCCTTCAGAGTGACAAGTGAACTGTTCTTCAGCCCGACATGTTCGAAATTCTGTAGTTTTACAACAGAATCCAGCGTATGAATGGCGTTATCAAAAATCAGGGAATCAGAATCTCCCTGCCCGCCATCCAGCAGGTTCCAGGTTGCCCCTTCACCTTTAATGGTGAAGGTGTTCTTCCCGGTACCGGCAGTAACCTGATCAACATGAGTCTTACCATTGAGTGTTACATTATTATTGCCATTTCCTGCAGTCACTTCTCCTGTCAGTGTGCTGCCATCATCAAATAAAAATGTATTGTTACCCTCTTTCGCACTGACGGTTCCGGTAATACTGCCTTTATTGGTGAATGTGTTATCACCGCCGTTCAGAGCCACAACCCCCTGAATTTCAGCACCGCTGTCATTCAGTACGGTGGTATTCACGGCGTCATCAAACGCCATTGCAGTCCCGGTGGTGGACGCAGCTTTAATCTGACCTTTATTGGTAAAGGATTGTGCTTTTGAAGCATCCACTACGGCATGACTCAGAGAAGCAGAGATGAGATTACCGCTCTGAACCACTTCACTGGCTGCATTGTTAACCACCAGAGCGGAACCGCCATCGGCCTGTATAACATTGACACTTGCACCACTCTTCACGACAGCACCATCTTTAGTGTTGGCGAAAATACCCGTGCCGTCCGTACCCTTCAGGTTAATGACCAATCCAGCGGAGTCAGACATATCCAGGTTATTATCGGTTTCACTTCCGTCAGCTTTCTGGAACGCCAGTGCAATTCCACTGCCGTCTACATTAATAGTGCCGCTGTTGGTCTTGGCCAGGGAGGCAGAAGTACGTACACCAATGCCATCAGCCACATTAATTTCAGTCGTATTGGTTAACTGAATGCCTTCAATTTCTGCGCGGTTCTCAATCCCGTGACCGACCGCACCTGCAGCATTAACATTGATTTTCGCACCATCAATAACCAGCCCCACAGCCCCTGTATCCAGCAGGATGCCATGCGCATTTTTCTGACCTTCGATCGTACCCAAGCCACTCCCTGCCAGGTTCAGTGACGCGCCCGCCCCCAGCTTAATGGCAGCCTCACCATCCACAGCGACGATATCCCCTCCTGTGCTGGTAATCTGAGACTGTGCACCTTCAACAAATAATGCAACGCCATTGACCGCAATACGGCTTCCTGTATTTTCAAAGCGGCCGTTATCAACCCAGACGCCGATATTATCTGTACCGGTAGTGAAATCAATGTTGCCGTTGTTAATCAACAGTCCCTGATTACGCGTAATAAAGCCCTTGGCATTATTCAGCGGCGAAGAGATATCTGCCTCATTGGTAATAACCGAGCCAGTATTCGTTTGTGTAATACTGCCATCCAGAGCGTATTCATTTCCGTCAACTTCCGCGACAACAGCGCCATCCCCTACAAGGTTAACTGATGCCCCCTGTTTCAGCGTCGCTGTCGCACCACCAGTTACATATAATCCCTGAGCCTGAGCGCCCAGGATCTGGAAATCACTGCCAGCATCAGCCAGGACATTGCTCCCTTTCCCTGTGGCCCAGATACCACGGCTGCCTGTCCCGGAGGTTTTCATCAGCAGAGAGCCGGCCTGTTTTGCCCCATCTTCAATACGGAAAAGTACAGAACGTTCCCCACTGGCATCCAGCAGAGTTCCCGGTGCAATATTCGTCTTAATGGTTGCACCATCTCCGATAATACGAAAAGCAATCTGATCGGTAATACCAGAGCCGTCAGCAGCAAAGTTCGGTACTGCCGAACCATCAAGGTTAACAGTCCCTTTATTGCTGGCCTCAACGCCAATCGCCCCCTGTCCCTGCAAAGATATAGTACCCGCGGTCATATTAACCGTTGTTGTTGTACCAGATGCTTTTATACCCGTTGTACGGTTAGCATTATCTCCTCCCTTGAGAACGAGATTTCCCGAGTTATTAATCGTTGTAACATCTTGTGTGGCATTAGCAATTAGTCCCACACCACCATCCTGAACTGTAATATTTCCGCTGTTGGTACCAACAGCCCCCTCCTCAACCCGGACGCCCACTGTATTCTTTCCAGTAAAGATGATATTACCGGTATTATTTAGAGTGGCCCCATTACGGGCGATATACCCGGTCACTTTATCCTGGGTGGAACTTAACTGAGCCCCCGCCGTTAATAGTGTGGTCTTGTCCTTCGGATTAATGAGTTTGCCGGAAATATCATAGCCATTGCCATCCGCAATACCGGCTATCGCACTGGCATTATCCATATTGATAATGGCATTACTTTCAATTGTGCCCTGCGCTCCCCCTTCAATTAAAGTCGCTGTAGCCCCCTCACCCGTCAGGTTGATGGTCATTCCTCCAGACGTTACTGTCGAGGCCACACCGCCATCCGATTTCCCCGTGGCAATAAGTGCATAAGAGTTCTTACCAGACGCCGTAAGTGCAGAAGAAGCATCTGCAGTTCCCTGGAATGTCGCACCACTGGCAATACGGAATAATGTTGAGTTTTCAGTGGACACATCCATAACACCGCTTCCGGTATTATGAATGGCAGAGTCCTTTCCATAGACATAAAAGCCTATCTGATCGCTGCTGCCAAATAGCACTGCACCATTGCCTGACAGGGTCAGACTGCCGCCATCTTTAGCAAAAACCCCCACAGCCCCCGTACCGGCAAGACTGATTTTTCCGGATACATTAACATTGCTTCCGGCACCTTCCACCCAGGCACCATAGTTACGGAAACCACTACTGATACCCTTGCCGCCAACATTTATCGTACCGTCAGAATTCAACTGTCCTGCATTGATTACCTGTAGCCCGGTGCTGTTCAGACCATTAACATTGATAATCCCGGAGTTTTTCATCCCGGAGCTATTATTTGCCAGCATGCCAACATTCAGTGCAGGTGCATCACTGTCATGACCGTCAATAGTGATAGTCCCTTTATTTACCACATCAACAGTCCCGGCATCCTTTGCCAGGATTCCGTAGTTCCCCTGAGCCCCCCTGCCCAAAAAAATAGTACCTTCATTAACGACTTTGTTTGCACCATTTTGTACTTCAATCGCAACAGAACCCACAGCCGAATGAGTCGCAGTTTTATCCTCCGCAATACCTACATTGATGCTCCCGAAGGCCGAGTTAATAAAAGAGCCTCCAGCTCCAACATTTACACCTCGTGTTTTGCCATTATTATCATTAGTTGATGCATCGGCAGTAATATTTATTGTGCCTTTATTTGTTGCCATGCCCCCATTACTAACAACAATTGCGGTGTTAATCCCCTCTGGAGCGAAAGCATTTTTAAATGGGCGAATATTAATAACACCATTATTAATGGCTGAAGAACCATTACTACCGGCAACCATCCCCTCTGCCTGGAGAGCATATTTATCATTATTATCCCAAACAAAAAGTGTACCATCGTTAACAATGGTACTGTCTTGATAGGCAATCATTTCAGTACCAATGGCATCAATGACCCCTTCATTAACACCGGTCCCACCATTAGTTGCAACGATCCCTCCTCCATTCCCATAGGCAGGAAGAACTCCAGTTAATTTACCCGTTTTACCTAATATTGCTCGTGCGTTATTGGTTGCATGGAGAACAGCAAGCAGCCCTACATTTTCTTTGTAAGGAGTTGAGTCTATACGTCCCCCAGCGGTCATATCCACATTGTAATTATGCTTGGTGACAATAAGGGCCTTATTAAATTCAGCATCATACTGCTTATAAGAAAGCGTTTTGTCCTCTAGTGACTTTATCAAATATTGATTATATTGCTTTAAATCATCAAGAGAGTTAATATGGTGTACTTTTCCCGCCCAATCAGTAATTGTTCCAGCATATTTCATTGAGTCAATGATTTTTTGAGTAACGCCGCCCCCCTGCATGGTTGCACCAGGCTGAAAATAAAAATCATTGACCGAGTTCCATACAACAGAGGAACCTTCTCCATCAGCTACAGCAAGCTGTGTATTTTTAAAAAAATTACCGATTGCTGGTGAACCCACATCCAAAATAGCTGTACCGCCATTATTGGCTGTTACAAAACGTGTCGCATTGAAAAAATCCGCAGTGCCACTAAAACCAGGAATGGTTTCATTTCCCCCAGTCCCCGCATCGCGTTGTGAGAAAGAGTCAGTATCAAACACTTGAAGTGTTTGAGAAGCGCCAGTAACCTCATCCTTCACTGTAATGGTTTTTGTTTTTTCTCCGGTATTGACGTAAATCAATCCGGATAAATTATCTCCAGTGGTGTAGCCATTTAAAATTGCCTGTTCTACAGTCATCCAGATAAGACCTGACCCACCAGACTGGACGACATTTGGACCAGTGATGTATTCGGTTTTACCACTTACTGTTGCAGCCCCAACACCCGAGTTATTCGTACCCGGACGCCAGTCTGGTGACAATATGACATCTGCCATTGCGTTATTGCAATTAATTGCAATAGCGCCCCCCAGAACCATTGCTGATAAAGCAATTCCTAAGCGAGTTGATTTACATTTTTTTCTACAACTCGTCAATTCTGAAACAACATCCCATTTTTGGGTTGTATGGTTCCAAATGACTTTATATACTTTATTCATAACACTAATACTCTTGAACGCATATTATAATTGAATATTTTCACTAATAAGGGAACACGGAATATTTATAAATTGATGTAAACGTTTTACCCCGAGTTTATCCATAGCTCTACGACGATGCGTCCACACAGTCTTACTGGATATACCCAAGGTGTTCGAGATCCATGCAATATCTTTTCCTTCCTTGGTATATATAAAGATACTTTTCTCCCTCGGGGATAATTGTCGTTCTAAAAAAGAAACTTTATGATTCGCGCGAATATTTTTTTTGCACCTCCAGCCATTGATAAATTTATCTATATAGAAACAAAATTGCTCTGCTGTTAATTTCCACGGTATGAAAGGTATGCCTTTATTACTAACTACACCATTATCCCCCCATGCCAGGCACGGAATATTGACAGGCTGGCTTTTTAGCCATTGGTGAATGAAATACAGTGAGCGTATACAGGTAGTAGAATCATTATCAGGGAATACAGGTAACAACAACGATTGCTCATCCCGAAAGCAAGATGTGCCAAAATCACGAATCAGAGAAGAATAGTCGTCCACAGCGATGACTTTCACGTACGAAAAACCCCGCCAACGCATACTCTTAATTGCTTGAATTATAAAAGTATTTTTTGTAGTCGTAATCAAAACCATGCAATCAATTTCCTGTTATCCCCTTTCCCAATTTCCTTTTGCTTTGCACACCGGGGGGAGACAAACCTTGAGGCACAGGTTTACAAAATGACCCATTTTGACAACATCAATTTAATTAACTACAAATAGCACAAAACGCAGGTAAAAAACCTGCGTATTTATTTTAATTCAGAATATAATTTTGATTGTTATTTACATTTTGGCTTTATACGCCAGAGATTAAAAAGAAGACAAACCTACCTCTTTATGTGTAGATTGACGCCGCAAATTGATCTAAATCAGTAAATTTAATGTTTTTTATAGAAAAAAATGTTTTTCTATACGAGAATTTCTAAACAAAGATTGGGTTTACATTTTGGGTCAAAATGTTGCTTTTTTGCGTCACCTATCCCCCACATTTTTTCAAATCTCATTGAATTAGAAGCAGTATAAATTACCGTATGCCTGATATTACGATGCCCGAGATAGTCCTGAATAAGACGGGTATCCACACCATTATCTGCTAGTGAATAACCACATGCATGGCGTAACATATGTGGATGAACTTTAATATTTAAACCTGCATTTTTACCCGCAGCAGAAACTATGTTATAAAATCGTTGTCTCGATAATGGTTTTCCTGTTCGGGAAACAAATAACCACGGGTTATCATTGAAATGTTTAACATTTAATGAATTCCTTTCATTCAGCCAGTTTGTTATTGCAATCACCTCTTCCTTTTGAAGTGGATGGACTGTACTGAATCCATTTTTTATCCGTTGAATATATATTTTTTCTGTAGTTAGTTCTAAATCCGACAACTGCAGAGATAAGAGCTCACTAACACGCAGACCATGAAAATAAGCCAATAAAATCATGCAAACATCGCGTGAAGAGCAACTCTTTTGTTTTACAGATTGAAGTAGTAAATTAATTTCATGATGCGTTAAAAATTTTCTGTTTTGCATAAATCACCTCTATTTATATGAAATAGCCATGTCAACTATGATGAAAGAATTACATTTAGTCAATAATATAATTCATATAGTTGCTGTATGATTATAGATTAATTTATTAAAATTCACCTAATCTAATTAATCGCTTGTAAACGCATATAAACAACCTTCGTTATGTAACTATCGTTCAAAACTCTCTTGTAAATATAAAGAGCCCTATAAGATGATTATAAAAAAGTCCTACAACCCGAAATAGCATTCCCTCATAAAATTAAGCTCAACATCGGCATATTTAAAAAGTATCCAATGCAATTAATATTTTATCTAAAATTAACATTGTATCTTGTATATATTACATCCATGAATGTATGGATTTTTTTATTTAAAAATTAATGCACTATAACAAAAAACATCACCAAGTGTTAAAACTAACACAACAATTAACCAAAATAATATGGCTGTTTATTTTTCATCCGTAAACAAAAAGGTACAAATATTTTCACCACAAAAAAACCACCAGCATGGCATTGAATTACCATTCACAATACACACCTCCTTTCGCTTATTTATGCTCATTGGTTGACTAATAATGATCTATACCCCCTGGGAAACTATCTCTCTGGCGGGGTATTGATGAATATCCATTTAGTGGCATAATTTAAACCCCAGCTCATTATTTGCTTATAAAAACAAGCAATAATACCAGGCTCTGGTATTTATAGTTTATTTTTTAACTTAATTAATATAACCGATAATATTATGCGCAAATTTATTACTCATAGTGAATGGTTGTTATTTTTTGAAGCCATCAACGGTTCAAAAAATGAAATTAGAGATAAAGCCATGTTACAAATGGCATATGTACATGGTCTTAGGGTAAGCGAGCTTATTGCACTAAAGATTAGCGACATTGACTTTTCAGAGTCAGCAATATATATCAAGCGTTTAAAAAATGGATTATCCACAGTACATCCCCTGCAAAAAGAAACTGTTCTGTTATTAAAAAAATGGCTAGCACTACGTGATAACATAGTAAAAAAACCTTTTGAAGACTCTTTGTTTCTTTCTTGTCAAGGAAATAAAATCTCGAGACAATATGTGTATAAGATGTGTAAGAAATATAGTCACAATATGAATATTAATATTCATCCTCACATGCTTAGGCATGGTTGTGGGTATGCTTTAGCTAATCAAGGGTTAGACACCAGACTAATACAAGATTATTTAGGGCACAGAAATATACATCATACGGTATTATATACAGCCAGTAATGCAGCAAGATTTAAACGAGTATGGGAGGGTGATGTGTTAGATATAAAGAAGATATAACCCCTGTTCTAAAGGCCTCAATTCATTGAGGCTTTTAGCCCCTCATTTTTATGACATACAACTGATAATCATAATGGATCTCAATATTAATCAAAATGAGAAATAAATCACCTTTTTATTAAAAAATTAATTTTTTTAAAGTCACAAACCAACACATATAATATTTAATAAAAATGCCACCAGCAAATATATTGCCACTTATCTTTTCTCTGGTAATCTAGTTTACTATAAATTATCGCTCTCCAATATTCGACGCCAAGAAGAAGTGGTTATTTTATTTATCCTTTTCGTAACTATTGACAAAACAATTCCCATATAAAAATTGCAATTTATAAAGCCAACATACACTTACAGTGCATAATAAGGTTATTTAGGAACCAGATGATTTAATGTATTATAAGGTATAACATTCATATTGACTTACCTGTTCTCTTAACCAAGTAATAAATGCCTCAATTTTTGGCCACTGCCTGCCCG
>UMAD01001346.1_pt1 | contig 31693 bp, 39 predicted proteins | sample 1963631 | NCBI WGS metagenome assembly UMAD01 (sample SAMEA4835908, study PRJEB28245) | human gut metagenome | biome: gut microbiome; material: fecal sample | place: Denmark | collected 2008 | reverse complement strand
TATATAAGCCGCAAAACAAAATGTTCCACTTTTGCAAAACATTTTGTTCCAAAATCACACTTGTTAACACAATTCAAAATGTGATTTAAATCCGAGTTAAATGTAGTTTTAATAAAAAAAATAACCGACAATTAATGCCGGTTACCGTGATAGTATCTTATAGCCTCATTGACATATAATGATACTGATTGCTCCTTATCCAAGATAGCAGCTACATCTTCCTCTATCGTGACAAATATTTTTCTTACACCTCTAACCTTGGGACGTCTTGGCACACCATTGCTGTCCAATATCCTATATATCGTTTGCTCAGACTTTATATCTGTTTCCTTCATTATCTCCTTAATAGCTATCCCGTCCTTATATAAGGACAATACCCTAGACTCTTGATCTAGGGTAATAGATCGTCCTCTTGCCATAATTAATATATTAACGCATCCTCTATTCTTGCTGACAACGGTTTTCCCAACTGATCCTTTACATTAGACCGTTCCAGCTCTATACTCAACCCATCCATATCAATTCCTGTTTCTTTAGCAAGATCCATTACTTGTTCCTCATCACGTGCAATAGCGTGATACAATATCGTTGCCTCATGATTTTCATCGTAGATATTATAACTGTTCATAATTATGTTGTTTTTATTGTTATTGATCGGATTAGAACTCAACAAATATCAATGTTTCCATAGAATCTGATTCTTTCACCCACATGTGATTGTTTTCAAAACCATAGTCAAAGAACAGCTTAAAGTAAGGGTATTGTACTGTTAAAGAGTTCATACAGCCCTTTAACTCGTCTTCTGACATACAAGAAGTGATTTCATTGATTATTTGAACGAAAAGGTGTAAAACTTCTGGTTCACAATTTATCAGTGGATTTTCTACTATCGCTTTCATAATCTTCTATTGTCTTTTAATTATTCATTGTTTTATTATCACAATGCAAATATACTATATTGTGATGTAATAGCAAAACAAATCACAATATATTTTCTTGCATTGTGCAATATTTAACATTTAGATAAAAAAAGAACAGCCGCCAGCAAAAAGCACAGCAGCCGTTCAATCCACGTCCTACTCTCTATCCCATTCTCCCGAGAAGACAATAGCAAAGATATCAATTCTAGAACGAAATACAAAAAGAAAACTATATTAATTAGTTATGGAGAGTCAATTTTTATAAGCCACAAATAAGAATGTGATTTTAAATCCGATTTAAATGTAGTTTAAATAAACAACATACATAGCGATACTTCATCTCAAGTTATCCGTATAAAAAGATTTAATTATCTTTGTAGGGACAAAAATAAGCTGATACATGAACAAGACTGAATTGCTTGAAAAGATTAAAAAGATTTGTGAGATGCGGAACGACATCAGAATAGACATGACGGTGGAGGGCGAAAACCGGTCCTTTGACGCAAAGTATGTGTTTCTCAGCAAGACCGGAGTATACGTGACGGACACCCTTCGTATGATAAGTATAGATGAACTTGATACGGGGGCATTGAACAGGATATATAAAAAAATTGCCTCGGAATAAGTTTTCTTTAATCCTGATTTAAATACACATCAGTATTCTAGTTGGAAATTCGTTTCTTAAACGTTTTATGTTTTTATTAAATCTATTATCTTTGTACCGCACATGGCGATGTGCATATCAGGATCGGGTGGCACCGGCTTGTTCCGGACCACCCGTTTTTTTCCCAGCTCTCAAATATTGCTAAATTCTTGTCAAGATATAGAAATTTCGATTGCGTCGGATGGTAAACCTATATTGTTTTCATGGCTTAGATTGAGCCCCCCATTCGTGCCAATGCACAATGTACTGATATACACGTATGCTAATGATTTTACATAAACAATGGTTTTGTTCTCTTCTTTTTTATAATAAACATTAGCTAAATAGGTTCCTCTTTTTATCGAATTAACGGATAGACCTTCGCTATATCCTGTTAATAAAACAACAGACGGAGATGAATTATCATGGTTCTTAAATACTGAAATAAGCATTGATATTCCTGTTCTATTATTTTTAAATTCGGCAATTTTGCAATACTTCTGCTGGCCTTCTTGATATGAAGTGGTCATTCTTTGAATTGATGGCATCAATCCATCTTTTTCACTCGTTGCAACACCTATCAGTCCATCCAGTACTGAGGCATTGGCTTTCAACGCCTCACTTAATTCCATCTTTTCCATAATATTTTTTATTTACCAGTTTCCAAATTGTTTTTCTTATAATCCTGCCATGAGTCGGCAAGCTGCCCCACCGAAGCGGAAGTGTAGAGGTCAAGTATATGAATCTCGTCATCGGCAAGCTCCACAAGCTCGTTCCGATAGATCTTCTCCGCAAGCACGTGCGCCGGAAGACCGGGCACGTTCCTGTAAATGCCGTCAGCGATATCCTTACGGATATCCGCTATCACCATATCCTGTCTGTCTATCCCCGTGAACAGGGGAAATTTTGTAAAATCAACTTTCATAATATTCTTAATTAATACTGTTATCCGCAATAAAACATAACCCAATAATCGCCCATACATTTAATGAATCCGGACGCATAATCCAAATTCATATAGGACGCCTCTCTTCCTCCGGGAGCAGGCAGGATCCATCCTCCTGTCAGTCTTACCCCGCCGCTCATACGCTTGAAGTATATGGTATGTCCGGGAACATTCGGAGGAAGCGTCACCGTTATGTTACCCGTATTAATAAACATCACATTGTCATCATTGTTATTCAGGGAGGTGCTGACGGATATGTTCCTCCAGTTGCCCACTATGCCACGGATGGAAACGTAACTGTCATTGTCCGGATGAAGGAAAATGTTACCTCCCTCCACGAACAGGGGAATGCTCGGGGTCTTGATATGCATCCCGAGCATGGCGTTCGGACTCTGTATGTCAATTCCGGCATCATACTTAATCCCTTCGATTGTGACAAACTGCGTGTTTCCCCCGAGTTTTACGCTTGCGAACGTCCTGTCGTTATAAAACTCAATCTGCCCGGCGGATAACTTGAAACCGACATAGGAATCCGTTCCCTCATAAAGAGTTTTTGAGGACAACATGCCGGAATCTATGGAAAACGGACCGATACATCCGCTATCCGCCGTGATTTTTCCGCTGATGTCCACATTGACCGCCCTGATACCGTCCGCATCAATCATGGACGCCTTGATCTTCTCGGTCAGCAACAGCTTGGTGGCGATAAAAGTCCAGCTCTGTGCTACCTCCCAGTATTTTATTTTTCCCGAAGCCACATTCTGTTTGGGGGTTTCCGTCGAAACCGACGTATGCGAACGGATGCACAGGTACAGCAGGTTGTCATACAGCACTATGTCGTAAAACTGCTGCCCTTGCTTGCCTTCCAGGTAAGACACAGATGCCCCCCATACACGCATACGCATACGCGCTCCCTTATCTCCCTTGTCACCTTTGGGAGCAAAACTGACCTGTCCGGTTCTTGTCACCAACGGCATATCACCTCCTTATTCCTTGGTTGTGATGGTCCATGCCACGTTGCCTCCTGCCTGCTGGCACATGTCCCAAGTACACGTGCCGGAAGTGGCTGCCGTACCGGAGGTGGACGGGTTAAGGATCACCCCGGCACTGTCCATGAACACGAAATAGAAAGTCATGTCCTTGTACTTGGTGGTACTCCCACGCTTGACCAGAATGGGCTTATAGACCACCGTGTCACCACTTTCCCGGATGGTCTCGTCCTCGGGCGTGGGGTTCAGGATCAAATCAAACGGGTCGGACGCATCCATTACGGACTGCGTGTCCTGACCGATGAGCTTGCCACTCTGGTACACCTCCACCTTGAACACACCTGTCGTGTCAACCATATCGTTGGTGACGGTCAATGTCTGCGTGGTCTTTCCGCTCAGCACGCTCCACGCACCGTTGACCTGGTTGTACCACTTGTAGGTCAAGCCTGTAGTGATCTCGTCACTGCCCATGCGGGCTACGGCTTTCAGAATACAGCTCTGCCCTTTGTCCCGAATGGTAAAATACTTGTTGTCACCGGCAACGATCGTCACATGCTTCTGGTTCCCGACCCCCTTGGTGATGGGGATGCTATAGACGAACTGGACGGTGTCGCTGGTATTCCCTATCGTCACGGTAGCTTCACCCTTGATGGTACAAGAGGCCGCTCCGCTCGCCTTGACCAGGTTCTTGACGATCTGCAATCCGTAGTAATCCGTCATACCGGACTGGTAAGGGATAAACTTGAAATGTCCCGTCTCACCGCCAAACGTGTTGGTGGAGACATTGCCCGAGAACTTGATCTCGACATCATTGAAATACCATTTCATGGAGGAAGGGACCACCAGCCCTTCCGCCACCCGCGAAGAGGTGAGAATGAAGGACAAGACAGGCTTGAGCGATACGAAGTCCGGCGCGATGTTCGTCGGCGCGGACGCTTCGCCCATATACTCCTGATACAGATCTCCCTGGTTACACTGGATTGACGGCATATAAACGCCGCCCTTTTGCGAAAATATGACCTGCCCGGTCGCGCTGGCCAAACTCATGACGCTCCTCCTTCCCCGGTTGTTTCCGTACTATCCGTGCCTTCGGAGCTCTCTCCCCAAGAGGCCGGTGTGAATACTTCGACGGGATGGTCCGTACCGTCTATCTCTTCTTTCGCCGCCTGCGGGGTCAGACAGATGCCGCCCACTTCCTTGGCTCTCTCAAATACAGTGTCGCCGGGGAAACGTGCCACGTCCGCCTGCCACAATAATACATTGCCATCCGCTGTCCTGTTGCGGATACCGGTCAGATGCAACCGGTCTGCAACCTCCTTCGTTACTTTAATGTAAAATGCCATAATTCTATTATTTTTAATGTTATCCAAATTTTCTTGCTACTACCGCCTTGCCCCCCTGCGTGAGCACCTTGCCGCCTTGTGTCAGCGCCACGTAAGGGCCTCTGTCCTCCACTTCCAGCTTTAACATCATGCCGTTGCTGAAAGGTATCTTGGGAGAATATCCGCCGGCAACCTTGGTATATCCGGAATCTCCGCTCTTCTTGACGTACCAGTGACAGTTAAACATGGCGGATGGATTCGGGATAACCCCCATGGTATCCCGAATGACGGGTCTGGGAAAGATGGCGTAAGTCCCGTCCGGAACACCCGTAGGTACGCCCTCCCAGTCGGCTTCAATCTTCGGAATCCTGCGGCGTATCACAGTAGAGACTGCCGGGTCCGATGTGCCCGGGGTTGATGCCGGAGTCCCGGAAGCCGCATAGGTGGCCTTGCAGACAATCGTGATGTCATCACCTATATAATTGCGGTCAATCTTATATACATTCTTGTTCAGTGATACAAACTCCCAGTCGTTGTCACCCGCTCCTGTGGTTATCGCCTCCAGCGTTCCCGTAGACAACAGACGGTACCAGAAGAACCTGCATTTGCCCGTAGCCGTCACGTCCGTGTCGCCTACCATCAGTTTAGCCGTGATGGTCTGTGCGGTGATGTCACGCACCGGGTTCCAGTCCAGCGTGGACGGGCTGTCTATCGTCAATACGGGGATCGCATCCGTACCGTCAACCGCGCGGACAAGACGGCTCATCTGAAAAGTAAACAGCTGTCCGGTACGTGTGTCGGCATATTCCGCGTAAAACTCCAGCGTGACGGGTTTTAGGACGGTGACATTTTTTTTCATTGTGATCTGTCCCTTGTTGTCACCGGACTCCGTAATGCTGTAGCCTGTGTTTGTCGATGTGATAAGTGTGCGTGTGGTTCCGATGCGCTCGTACCACTTCATGTTGGTCAGCCTGGAGTTGACCGCCCCGATTTTAGTCACCGCTTCCGGATCGGTGGCGTTGCACCGCGGAAACAGGACCAGCGGTGTCAGCGTATAGTCCGGAGTGTATTCAGCTTTGTCAGCCTGGTAGACCTGCATGTCCGGCACGCTGCCCACCACCTCGATGTTACAACTGGTTTGTAACAGCCGGTAGTTGATTTCTATTTTTCGTTGCTTTGTTGCCATTGTATAAAACCATTTTAAAATGTTACAAAATTCTCCGCCACTTCAAACTGCTGCCCGTCACGCAATAACGCCTGTGCTTTAAACGTACACACCCGCATGTTGGTATAATTCGGTCCGAGATCATCTATCGTCAGAGGAAGATTTTTCCCGGCGCCGGCACGCTTCACCGCCCATGCGTTATCTTCTGATACATTCCCGGTATCACGCGTCCAGCTCACATCAGCGTCAAGTATATGATCTGTCACGTCACGGTTGTACAGCTTGCCGGTAATATATAGCGTTGTGGAAAAAGTCTCGATATCAAAATACCACCCCTTTGTGCTGCCGATCTCTATCGTAAATTCCGGGTTCCCTTCCAGCATCGCCCATCCGGCCGCCGCATATTGCGGTTCGTCGGCTGTTCCCGTCATCAGGCACTTCCATTTGCAGCCGTAGTGCCAAACCGTGTCCGCCCGCTCCTGCGTATTGGTGTAAGGATTTTCAGAGGACGCGACTTCGGCCGACCAAAAGCCACGGTCCACCAGTTCCTGTACGGGCAGTCCCTGCCAGTCCACCCGGTAAAGTTCACCGAAGATGCCGGCACGGGCGAATATGTACGAGTGCTTATAGTTGATGGGGAGATTGTCAAACAAATCCAAATTGGGCAAACGCCCCAATATCATGTAATAGTTGTTCTGTTCCAGGACAGGTTTCGTTACTCCTTCCAGCCAGACAAGACATTTATCCGTGGTGGCGGACAAATACCAGTAGCTTTGCCTGTCCTCATTGATGGCATTGCCTCTGCGCGTGATAATCATCAGCTCAGTAGGGGGATAGTTCCGGCCTCCCGGCACCTCGCTGTCCGGATACACCAGTACCGAGATGGAGTTGGCCGCTATGTTCTTCGACAGCACACGTACCCATGAAGTGTAATACTCCCCCGTAGAAAAGAGGTTGTTCACAATCCCATAGACCACATCCCCCTCCTGGAATGCGGTAAAGTCATTCTCCCAACGCTTGCGCAATTTCAGGGTATAGGTTCCGTCGCTCTCCAAAGTCACGGACTCAATGACCCCGTTCTCGGAGTAAGACGTATCGCCCTCTTGTGCGTTCAGGCGGTTATAGATGACCTCCTTGAACACTGCGGAACCGCGCACCTCAAGACGCTCGAACTGACCGCGCCCGTCAGGATAGATACCGGCACCTTTACCGGCAATCATGGAGTCGATAAAATCACCGAACTTCAATAAGAAATTTGTACGGTCGGGACGGTCCTTGCAGAGGAAGGTTGCTATAGCCCTCAGGGAGGAGAAAGCCGTATAGTCGCTCGGACTCTCCATATCGCCGGTCTTCAGCAGGCGGACATTGTCCGCCATCTCCTGCGCCAGCGTGTATTCCAGATTGTTCAGTGTCGAGTCCACGGATGACTTCCATGAGGTACTGACCGCCGACGAGCAGTCAATGGAAGCCTCGGAAAGATTGCCCAGCTTCCTCTCTATCCTTGTGATGCGGGTGTCAAGATACCCGGCCTCGAAATACTGCGCGTCCTCCAGTCTCACCCTTTGCCCGAGCGATAACGGCACACTGTTTTTATCCACATGGATGTAATCCGTGTCGCCGGAATAGATGGATATGTCCTTGCTGTATTCTGTCAGGAAGCTGTCAACCGCCTGCTTGTACTGTTCTTCCGCTATCGGGTAATACTCATCCGGCATGCGGATGTTCGTCAGGATATACGTGTCACCGATGTTCGGTATGATGTTGCCTCCCGGTATCTGGGTGTTCTCGTCCGGGTAGGTGTTGATGATCTCGAACTCCTGTGTGCCGTTATGCCAGTTGCACTCGAACTCCCTTCCGGAGAGGTCGCCGCTTTCGAAGGTGATGTGTATCACCTCCTCACTGATCATGTATTCATCCGGATTGAAGGGGAGATCCTTGTCCTTGATATAATAGACGGTGTATTCCTCCCCGTCCGTATTGGTCTGCTCCTCGGACCTTACCGAGGATACCGTACCCAGACGGTGCGGGAATATATCCTGAAAGGCCGCTTCCTCGCGATGCTCCTTCAGGCCCAATTGGGTGTTCAAGTCGATATACTTGTCCCGTGACGGCAGTTGCAGATGGGTGTAGCCGTATTTTGACGGGTCAATATTTTTGGTTGAACCTACGGGGATCAGCCGTGTGAACCATTTGATCGAATTGGAATTCTCATTCTGGGTCAGTCCCGTCTTCAATCCCTTCATATAGCCGAGCGTGACCCGTTCGCCGTGTTCGCATTTCCCTATGTTCAGGTATTCCCCGTCCAGCCACCACTCGGTTTCCCAGGCACCGGCTATCTCGCCTGCCGCATCCCAGCAGAACAGGCCGTTGAAGTTGATGGTCTTCCGGTCGCCGGTGACGGCCTGGCCTGCACGCCACGTCACACCGTCGGTGTTGCGGTTCATGTTCGCCACCAGCTTTTCCAGCATTTCCATCGGCGTGCCGTCATAGGCGAAGACGGACTCCAGGTCGTCCTCTCCCTGGTTCAGACGGCAGAACAACAGGTCCTGCATGTCGTGCTCGCGGCCGTAGAAGCTGATATTGTAGGTGTATTTCTGTGTGTCGGTCTTTTTCGGCCGGTACTCCTTCCTTATGGAGAACCGTTTTCCCGATATCTCCACATAGTCGCCGACCGACAGGACGAAGAACTCCCAGGTGGTGAAGTTCACCGTCACCACGAATTCTGTTCCCACTTCCTCGGTCCACCGGGACGATGAGTCGGGACTGACCTTCCTTTTCAGGGTTCCCTGCCTGTTGTAGATCGCAAGTTCCATTTATGATGCTTTTAAATCGTTTTTAATCACTGTTTGAAAAAGGTTTCGGCTCGCGCAGCGTGACCGTGAATCCGGCTATCTGCTGGCCGGTACTTCTGATTGTCGTGAACTGGCTGTACCGGGTATATTCCTTCAGATAGACCTTCATCACCCGGCCTATCTCCGGGACATCCAGCGTCAGCCATCCGGACTTCAGCAAGGCAAGCACGGCGTTGTAGTTATTGAACCACCCGGCCCGTGTATCCGCGACCACCGCCATCTTCAGCGTGATGTCCCTCGCCTCGTAGCGGGGAAGCAGGGTTTCGGGCAGCTCCTCGCCGTCAAGCTCCCGGTAGCTGACGGATGTGTACTCCTTCATCTTCGGCGGCTTCATCAGCGAGTCGTAATTGGTATGGTCCCCCGCGTTTTCCTCGTACAGGAAACATCCCAGGGACGCCATGTCCGTCCCGTTTATTTTCAGCAGTCCTTCCTCCACTTCCATAGTCCTATGTTTTCAGTTTCACACCGCGCCGGAGCTCCGCGATGTTCTCGTTTATCGTCTCGAGGTGTCTGAGGTACTCCGAATTCCCCGCTATCTTGCCCAGGGATGTCGCCATCCCCTCGAGATGCCTCGTAAGGTTGTTGTCAATGCTGATGATACGGTCAAGGGCCGCGTTGCCGATCCCCTCCAGCCTTCCGGCCGTCTCCTCGGTCATGGAGGTGACGGTTCCGGCCCGGCCGGACTGGGAGGAGCCCTCCGGCTGCCTGATGTCGATCCCGGCATCCTTCAGGTAGCCGCCGACCAGGTCCATGATGTTCTGCAGCTCGGGTATGGCGCTCTGGTAGTCGCCTACCAGGCCTTCGGTGCGTTCGGCCACCTTCTTCATCAGCTCCGTCTCGTCGATCTTTCCTTTGGCGTACTCCTCGTACAGGGCGGCAATGTCATCACCGAACGAGCCGACCACCTTGTCAAGCACGATGGTGCGCATCATGTCGGAAACAATGTCACGGAAGGTGTCCGAGGCATAGTCCTTGAAGCTGTCCAGCGCGTCCTTCCCGTTGTCGAACCAGTCCCACAGGCCGTCCACGAAGTTCTCCGTCAGCGGCTCGTACAGGGAGCTCACATACTCGTGCAGCTGTTCTATGTATTCGTCGTATTTTTCCCGGAGCTCTATAAGGGCCTCGAGCGTCTCCTTCGTCTGGCCCACAAGTTTGTCGCCGTAGTTGTCAATAAGCGATTGTGCAAGCTCCTTGTTGATCAGTCCTTCATCATCAAACAGCTCGCCTAAGCCCTGGTTCCGCGCCCAGGTGACAAGGTCCTCGGTCTTCTGTGACTTCCCGCCGATACCGGTGCCAAGGAAACCGCTGCTTTTTTTCCGCGTCTCGATACGCAGGTTGTTGATAGCCGCCGTCTGGCCTTCCTTGTAATCCCCCTGGCCCCAGATGTCCCTCCATTCGTCCCACCATGAGAGGGCGGACAAATTGCCCATCACCCAGTTGAGCGCGCCCGTCAGCCATCCGCCCCCGCTCTCGTTGCGGTATATCGCCTGTGACTCCATGGCCTTGTCCGCGTAAGCCTTGGCCACTTCGTCATGCAATGCCCTGTAATCACGGAGATTCTTGAGGTTGTCGGCGGAAAACCAGTTACTCTCGGCCTGCTGCGCCTCCAGGGCGGCGATGCGGTATTCGTTCACCGCATCGGTCAGGGCGTTTATCTCCTTGATCTTCTCGGCGTAGGCCTCGTATTGCCTGAAGGCCCGGTTGTTCCCCAGTTCGCTTATCTTCTGGAACAGCTGTATCGCCGCGGATATGATGGTCAGGATGACCGACGCCTTCTCCACCGCCGAGATGGCATTCACCCCGGTCTGCGCCACTTTGCCCAGAGAGTCGATGGTGGTGAGGGTGAACAGCGCCACATCCCCCATCAGGGTGATGATCTCCCCGGCCTGCCCGCCGATGGCGCCGCCCAGTTCCCCGACGGCACGCGCCAGCTCCCCGACGATGTCCGCCGCTTCCTTTTCGGCTTTCTCCACCCGGGAGGATGACCTGGCCACCTTGTCCTGCGCCTTGTTGTATTTCTCCATCGCGGCGGCGGCCGTCAGATAGGTTTCCTCCATCTTCCCGGTCCTGTCATTATACCTCACCCCCGTGGACACCCGTCCTCCGGCATTCACGGTCTCAAGGTTCCTTTGGGCCTCGGCAAGTTCGCGTTCGGCTTCGGCGAGCTCGCTCTTCCTGTCGGCAAGCGCCTGGAACGGGTTCCGGCTGTCCAGCTCGTCCATGATCTCCCGGATGGTCGTGGTGTATTCCCTCAGGTCCTCGGGGGAGAGCACCTGTGCGGCGGCCTGTTTGGCCTTCTCGAACTGTTCCAGCAGGGAGTTCAGGGTGCCTGTGGAAGTTTCCCTCAGGTTCTCGAAGGCACGTATGTAATCGGGTGATTCCGTCAGCTGCTTGTAGTCCAGCTTGATGAGTTCCTTCCCCTTGTCCTTGGTCGCACGCGCGATCTGCAGGTCCAGGGATTCCACCCCGGCGGCATCCCCTTCCGCTTCGGCCTTGCGGCGCTCCTCATAAAGCTGTCCGATCTTATGGTTGTATTCCTTGTCCAGGGCGGCCCGCTTCTCCTGGTAGGTGCCGTATTCCTTGTAATATTCCACCCATTCTCTCAGGTTCCTGTCGCGGAACTCCTTCTCGATGTCGTAGAATTCCTTCAGGTACCCCATGGTAGCCATCGCCCGTTGCTGGGACGCATTGTCCCTTACGGCCTGCCTTTCCTCGGGCGTGGACTTCACACCCCGTTTCTTCTCGGCCTCGTCCATTTTCTTGAGGGTGTCACGCTCTTCCTTGTCGATCTGTGCGAGCGACTCGTCAAGCTCCTGCCTTGCAAGGGCCTGGCGTTTCCTTATACCTTCCCGCATGACCGATATGCGTGCCGCCTCAAGTTTCTGCTGTGCCCTGATACGGGCGTCGGCGAGCTCGTCCTGATAATCCCGGGCCGATTTGCCCGTATCTTTGGTTTCCCTGCCGTCATCTTCCTTTATGCCTGCCGATTTAAGCCTCTCCTTCCATTCCTTTGTCCTTGCAAGGAACAGGTCCGTATAGGATTTGGCCGTATCCTCTGCCGCCTTCTGCTCCTCTTCCAGGGCGGAGACAGCATTTTCGCTGAGCTGTTCGGCCGTGGGAGCGTCCGCCTGACGGGTATAAGTGGCTGATCCGGACGCGGAAGAGAAGAAATTGGCCCTGAACTTGTCCCAGAAAGTCGGGCCTTTCTTCCGCCTTTCCTCTATCTCGTTCTGCTTTTTCAAGGCCTTCTCCGTCTGCTCCGTGGCCAGTTTGAACGCTGCGGCCGCCTCTGCCCTGAGGATCATCGCCCCGATGAACACGTCCGTATTGTCCACCAGCAGGTTCTCGGCATCATTCACGTTGCCCACCTCAACACCGAGTTTCCCGAACTCTTTCTTGTTTTCGGTGATGAACTGTTTCTTATCCGCCATGTTGTCTCCCAGTTCCTTCCATCTTTCGGACAAGGACCTGACGAGAGTGACCTGTTCCGCCACATCACTGCTGCTGCTTCTGAAGGATTCATTCACCTTTTCCTGGGCTTTCGCCGCGGACAGGGCGGCATCCTTCACGCCGAACAGGCTCTTCACCCATCCGCCGATCTCCTTCCCGTATACGACGGACAGGGTGATCAGGGCAGCCATCGCCGTCTGCCACGAGAACAGTGAGGAGAGCACCTGCTTCCACACCGGGGTGGCTTTCTTTCCGGCATCGGTCAGCGCCTCATACTCCTTGCGGGCTGATGCCAGGGCGTCGGTGAACATGGGAATGTTGTTGGAAATGGCAAGGAAGAACATCTGGGGACCCATTGCCAGCGAGGGGAGCTCCCGGGCGATCTGCTGCATGCTCATCCTCACATTATTGAGTTTCGGGGCGGGATTATCTTTCACAAGAGGGGTGGAGCCTGTCTTTTTCTTCTGCTCCTCCAGCCCCTGCAATTCCGTCTTCAGTTGTCTGACAACTCCCTGCAGCGCCTGGATGTCCGCCATCTGGGCGTCGGTATTCGTACCTGCGGCCATGGCCTGTCTGAACCGTTCCTGCAGGGTCGCAAGCTCCTGCTCCAGTTGTGCGATGACAAGTTTGGCAAATTGGCCCATATTGCCCAGGTTGCCCTCCACCGAGCGCAATCCCTTCAGTGTCTTGTCGTCAAGCAGTATCTCCAGTCTTACAGGTTCCATTCCTATCCTCCGAGTTTTGTTTGAAAATATTCAGTGGTGAATTTGTCCGGCCTACGTTTGCGCTCCCTTTCCAGGAGCTCCTCCTTGGTCACGTACCGGCTGACATCCGTGTTCATCAGCATCAGCTCGGCGTAGCTGATCTTCCACAGGATGTGCCGTTTTGTACGGCCGAACCGCTCCATCGCCTGCGCGATGATTCCGAAAACGCTATGGGGGCCTTCCTGCCGGCCCGTTAACCCGTTTTCCTTTCCCGGCTTCCTATCGGCTCCAGCAGCCCCGCTGTCCTGGACGCCAATGGAATAGTATTGCAAAAAGGCTGTATGTCCATGCCCCTGAGCAGCTCGATGAGGGCGGCGGAGAGCATCGCCGGATGCACCCTCCATCTGAGGTACCATGCCACAGGGCCGGAGAGCAGCATCCCCGAGAGCCATCCGGTGCATACGGCCAGCGCGACCATCCGGCTGACCGCCTTTCCCTTTTCCGCCACGAACCGCATCCTTTCTTCATAGTCCATCGCCCTGATCTCCTCCGGGGTGACGCCGAGCTCCAGGTACCGCCTTGCTATGCGGATGACCGCCCCGGCGGGCGGACGGCGCATGACAAGGAAGGATTTCCCGGGGCGTTTTTTAAAGGGCCTGAGCGGCATCACCGGAATGCGGATGCCGATGTCAAGCAGCATGTCCGCCGCCTGGCACCGTGTGTCCCTGTCCTCCGTCATGACGCGGAATATTCCGGTACGACGTCACCCGGGGCGAAGATCTTGTAGGGAGGATTCTCCCCGGCCTCCTGCATCTCCAGCTCGCACTCGATGCCCAGCACGTTGCTGAAGTTGATGCCGTTGGCAAAATTGCAGGTGAGCACCCCGTTGTAGATCCGGATCGTGTGGCCGGTCACGGTTTCGATGTCAAACACGCCCTGCACGTCCTTGTCCTCCGTAGGGGGCACGTAGATTCCGGTACTTTCCTTCGTTCCACCCATCACCTGTATCATGTTGTCCGCGGACAGCTCGATGAGCGTGAACGTCCATGTCTTGGTGCCCGGTGTGGACTTGAGCACGGCGAACGGCGCGTTGCGTTTCTGCGCCGCCCAGATGCGGGTCTTGGAAGGTGAGTCGCCTCCGGGCTGCAGCCCGTCCTCGGATATCAGCCCGAGAGCCTTCCCGTTATGTTTAAGAGCTTTCACGCCATAGATGGCGCCGGTATTCGTTTCTGGCATAATGATTCATGTTTTAATTGTTCTTTGATTTGTTTTTAAACCGCCGGAGCCCCCAGAAGAGAAACAGGAGGACAAAACAGCACAACACCTTCGTCCTTGTCCGCTCCCAAAAAGAGGGAACCGGCTGTTTTTCCTCGGCCGTACTCTCCTCTGACTCCCATCTCAGGTCCGAGGTTTCCCTTACGGTGATCTCCGGCCGGGCATGTGAGACGGCCGTGACGTTCACGCCGCCTTCCCCGTCCGATTCCACCCTCAGGTCCAGACCCTCATGCTGCTCCGTCACGCCCATGCCGGCCGGAAGGCCGCCTATCGTCCGGAGGAGCCCGGGTTTCAGTGCCAGGCTCGTCAGAGTCGTCGGGGCCTTGCCGAAGATTATTTCCCCGGTTACGCTCCTCTGAAGAGAGCCCGAGCGGACGGCTGTTCGGCTCTCCCTGTTTGCTGCGCATCCAGACAACAGCAGGACAGCGCTCAGCATACTTGCACTGGTAGCATTTACGCAGTGCCTGTTCCAGAACGATAATTTTCTCATTGACTTTTCGTATTTGGTCGCTTAAATGTAAAGTCGTCTCGGAGAGGTCGTCATACAACTGCTTGTATGTGCCCTCGTTCTCCTTGACCGCACGGACCTTGACGAGCCTGCGGTCACGCCACCAGCCTATTGCCATGGCTATGCACCCCGTGGGGGCCAGCCACTGCTGGAGAAGTTCGAATACAGTGCCCCAGTCCATACGCATATCATTTTTCAGATCATGTCCCAGCCGGCCTCTATGTCCGCCATGACGGCAGGCACGCCGTTCTCCACCCGGCTCATCGCGGCGGCCAGACGGCACATCGTCCCCTTGTCATCCACGTCCGGCTCGTAGGTGGTTGGAACCTGAAGCTCGCCGCATACGCTTGAAAGGTAGGCGCGGGTGTCGTTCTCCGTGGACGGGGCGTAACGCCCGATCATAAGGGAGAGGGTCTTCAAACCGTGTTTCTTCCGGTAGTTCCTCAAGGTGATGAGCATGGCACGGTAGCCGTATCTCATGTCGGTGAACTGGAAGAACTCCTTGTCCGTCTGCACCGGGCGGAGTCCCTTCCACCTGTCACCTGACAGGCGGAGGTTCCCCGGGTTATTGTTTCGTAGTCCTCTTGGTGTCGCCATAATCATTCCTCCAGACTTTCCGCAGACGCACTGACAGCAGCCTTGCTTTCCTGTCCGGCAAGATCGCTTGAAAGTGTTATTTCCTTCACATCCCCCTCAAACCATGACTTTCCGTCATAATAGAGAGACACGGTCTTGCCTGGCGCGACTTCCGTACCCTGCACGGTTGCTTTATGCTCAGCTGATTTGTTGGACACGGACAGGCGCGCTCCCGCATGTACCGCGGCCGCCTCAATGGTATAGGTCTGGTCTGACGCGGGAGTCAGCTCGATGGCGTCATCCTGCGATTTCATTGTGATCGTGGTGTTGGATGTTGTGATGACATTCCCCTCACGTGCGTCCAGCATGACCACCTCCTCACCGAACGCCGTGTTCGTGTCCGCGGTCATGAGCATCTTGAAGAAGTAACGTTCTCCGGCATTGGTCAGCTTGTCGATCTGGATCACGTTGAAGTCGTTCTGCAGGTTGACCGCTCCCCAGAAGTTGGACTGCTCGGTCGGTGTAGCCACTGTTCCGATGATCAGACCGTCCGGCCATGAGGATACGGTCTTGATCGTAGTCCCCTTGAAGCGCATGGCGCTGGTATCAGTCCAGTTCACGCCCTTTCCCTCGCGCAGGATAAGCTCGTCGTCATACCGGTCGGCATCGTCAACGGACATGATATACACAAAATTGGGATTGGTGCGGAGAACCTGGGGAGTTGCCTTGCGCACGCGCATCAGACGTTCAATCATGGTGTCGTCTTTCGGGGAGTTCACACGGATTACCTCAGGATCTTCATAGACACGCATCAGAATGCCGTTGAACAGGTGCTCGTCATCCTCCTCATCATCGACATAGATACCGTTGACGAAGTGGTATCCGAGTTCAAAATCCACCTGGTCGGACAGGGCTTTCAGAAGGACGTTCTGTACATTGGGGGGAAGCTCCCGGAATACCAGTTCCCCTTTGGGCTGGAACGGACGCCATATCTGCTCGAAAGAGCGGGGGTTGAACGTGGTAAAGGCCATGAAGTCTTTCGGCTCAAGCACCTTCTCCGAATAAATGAAATCCCCTTTGGAGTCCTTGTCCTCAGGCTGTTCCACGCGTTTGCGCAGCATCTTGTTCGTTTTCAGCCGGGGAATGGAGTATTTCTTCGTCACATTGGGCACGAGGTTGATCAGCCCCTTCTGTACCAGCTCGTTGCCTGTGGCCGCCTTGGTGAGTATCCTGTCGAGTACCTCACCGTCATAATTCGTATTCTTGATAGTTACAGCCATAATCTTTTCATTTTTTAGTTAAAACCGTTCTTTTTCCGGATTTCTTTCCAGTTGTCATTCCATCCGGATTTGTCCTGTAGCGGGGGGTCCGGAACATCATCCACGCTTTTTTTCTTCGCAAGCCCGTCGACAATCCTTCTCCCGTTCTCATAATCCTTCTCCAGCACCGCCTGATACGCGTCACGGTCGGATGGGGCGATACGCCCGTCCTGCATGGCGTCCTCGAGAAGGTTCTTGATCTCGGCCTTTCTGGCCTCGCGCTCCTTCTCGACATATCCGTCCAGACTCGCCTTGAGCGTGTCACGTTCCTTTACCAGCGCGTCATACTGTCCCGCCTTGCTTTCAAGGGAGGAGAGCGTGCGCACTACGTCCTCATCCGTCGCACACGAGGCGAAGGATGGTCTCTTCTTCAATTCTTCATACATCATATTACCTGTATTTAATGTTTGATTGCCCAGCCGGGCCTGGAATGCGGCATAAACTTCCTGCGGCGTCCCGGCATCCACTTTCTCGCCGATATCATAGATACCGTCAATGAATCCCATCTCCCTGGCCTCCTTGGCGGTAATCCAATGGTCCTTCCCATCGAAATAGGCATCCTTTATCTCCTCACGGGTTTTCCCGGTCTTGGAAGCGTACATGTCCGCAAGCGTATCCTCCAGCGCCTCCAGCTGCTCGGCGACGGCTTTCATCTCCTCCTTGTTGCCGTAACACCCCCCATAAGGGTTATGGAGCATCAGACGGGCGTACTGGCTCATATATACCGGTTTCCCGCACAGGGCGATGACACTGGCCATGCTTGCGGCAATGCCGTCGATATAGATGGTTATATCCGCATCGCTGGCCCTGAGGGCGTTGAATATGGCCATGCCTGCATACACGCTCCCTCCCGGGGAATTCACACGCACGTCTATGCTCCTGTACATGGAAGCGTATTCATACAGCTCGGAAACAATGTCCTTGTCGTTGATCCCGTCAAAACCGCCGATCTCCCCGTACAGGAGGATGCAGGCGGTATCAGGGGAGGGTATCATGTTAAAGTATCGCTTTTTCATCGGTCGTCTTAAAATTATGGTGCAAATATGGAGAGTTTTTTTACTACAGTCAACACCATTGGGACATGATGCAACTTTACAACCTCATGATGGCGCCATAAGACAGTATCATAAATTCAATATATTGCAAATCATATATTTAAATACGAATTTTGCCGTAAATAAAAAAGATGAGAAAATGGCGGAACTGACCAGCAGACAAAAAAAAGATTTTGCAAGGACTATTTACCTTAATGAAGAACTGACACACGCGGAGATTGCCGAGCGTGTGGGGGTAAAACGTCAGACTGTCTCCCGGTGGGCCGGTGAAGGCAATTGGGAACGGTACAAGGTATCCATCACCATGACACGGGAAGAACAGCTCAAGAACCTGTATCTCCAGCTTGCCGAACTGAACAATGCCATCAACGGGAGACCGGAGGGGGAAAGATTCGCCAACACGGCCGAATCGGACACCATAGCCAAAATAACCGGGTCCATCAAAAAGATGGAAACGGATGTGGGGCTGGCTGACATCCTTTCGGTTTTCAAGAGCTTTGTCAAATGGCTGCGTACTTATGATATGGCACGCAGCAAGGAGATAGTCCCGCTGCTGGACGCTTATGTAAAATCCAAACTGTAAGGCTATGGCAAAACTCAGACTTACCCCCCGGGACAGGGCCGAACTGGCGGAATGGAACGACCTGGTGGCATCCGTCCGGGAAAGTTCGGACATTAACCCGTCCGACTCCGCCGCTGAAATAGAGGAACGCAAGAGACGGCTGGAAGCGGATAATGAAGCGTGGTTCCGATACTATTTCGCACAGTATTACACCTGCTGCCCGGCAGGTTTCCATAAAAAAGCGACACGGCGTCTTATGGAACATGACCGCTGGTATGAGGTCAGGGCATGGTCGCGCGAGCTGGCCAAGTCGGCACGCGCCATGATGGAGATCGTCAAGCTGGCGCTTACCCGGCAGGTACGCAACGTGCTGCTTATCTCGAACTCGCAGGACAACGCCGGGCGCCTGCTGCTGCCCTTCATGGCCAATATGGAGGAAAACCAGCGCATCATCCAGGATTACGGCACACAGAAAAAGCCGGGTTCCTGGGAAACAGGGGAGTTTACATGCCAGTGCGGTTGTTCCTTCCGGGCTATCGGTGCCGGACAGTCGCCACGCGGTACCCGTAACAAGAACTTCCGTCCGGACTTCATCCTTATCGATGATATAGACACCGACGAGGAATGCCGGAACGCGGAACGTATCAAGGCCAAGTGGAAATGGCTTGAAGAGGCGTTGATTCCCACCATGTCCGTCTCAGGACGTTACAGGGTGCTGTTTAACGGAAACATCATTGCGGCGGACTGCTGCATCACGCGTGCCATCGAAAAGGCTGCGGAACTCAGACAGAAAGGAATAGGATACGTGGACATTATCAATATCCGCGATAAGGACGGTATCTCCTCATGGCCGGAAAAGAACTCCGAAGAGGATATAGACCTGTTCCTCTCGCTTATCAGCACCTCGTCGGCACAGAAGGAATTTTTCAACAATCCGGTCAGCGAAGGGAGCATATTCAAGAACCTTGTATTCGGGAAGGTCCCTCCTTTGAACAAATTCAGGTTCCTTGTCATTTACGGGGACCCGGCTCCGGGGGAGAGCAGGAGGAAACAGGCCAGTTTCAAGTCCGTCTGCCTGCTGGGCAAGCTCAAGGGAAAGCTGTATGTGATCAAGGCAAGGGTGTTCCGGGGTAAGAACGAGGACTTTATCGAGGCGTTCTTCGAACAGTACAAACATGTGGGGGGCAAGGCTTCCGTTTACGCCTATGTGGAAAACAACAAGCTGCAGGACCCCTTCTTCAAACAGGTTTTAAAGAAGCACCTGAACAGGCTGCGCAAGAAACACGGCATCCCGCTGAACATCATCCCCGACGAGGAACGCAAGACCGACAAGGCAACCCGTATCGAGGCCAACCTTGAACCCATGGACCGTGACGGCAACCTCATATTCAACGAACAGGAGAAAGACTCCTCGGACATGAAGGAGCTGGTTGACCAGTTCCGGATGTTCGAGCTCACGCTTCCGTACCCCGCGGACGGCCCGGACTGCGTGGAGGGGGGAAACAGGGCCATAGACAGGAAGGCGGGGAACATGGAGAAGCCGGTCATAATAGAAAGGGCGGCAATCCGCCGTTTAAACAAGTACAGGAGGTAAACGACATGTCTGAATTCATCAATCCGGATGACTACGATGCGAGCATCCACAGGGAGATCCTGGACAGCATCATCAGGGAGGACGAGTCCATAGTGGAGATATGCGAGGACCAGGCGGTGGCGCAGATGCGCTCCTACCTGTCCGCACGTTATGACTGTGACAGGATATTCTCCGCAAAGGGTAAGGAAAGGAACGCGCTCATACTCATGTTCGCCAAGGACATCACGCTCTATCATGTATGCAGCATCCACAACCCCCAGAAGTTCTCCCCCATACGCAAGGAACGTTATGACCGTGCGATGGAGTGGCTCAAGGCGGTCAGCAAGGTGGAGATCAGCATAGCCGACGCTCCCCTGCTGGACGGGGAGACGGCAAGGAACAACCTGCCCACCCAGATAAGAAGCAATCCCAAACGTGTAACACACTATTAAAATGGCAAGGAAGAAAGAGATATCCATAAGCGGCAACATGCCGCTTCCGGGCAGGAACACCCCGGGAACAGTCATCATCACCGCACCCAGGCTGTTCATGAAGGATATGGCGGACTATATGCAGGCCGTCAGGGGGGCGAACAATGTGGACTTCACACAGCGGACGAGGCTGTATGACCTCTATGAGGACATCCTTATGGACGGGCATACGGGAAGCGTCATAGAGAAGAGGAAATCGGCCGTGCAATGCTCACAGATCGAGTTCAGAAGGAACGGCGTCCCGGACGAGGGGATCAACACCCTGTTGCGCTCCCCCTGGTTCTACCGGTTCATCGGAGACCTGATAGACTCGGACTTCTGGGGGTTCTCCCTGTTCCAGTTCTATAAGGACGGGAGCGGATGGATGGACTACAGGCTCGTCCCGAGAAAGAACTATGACCCGGTGAGGGGGCTGGTAAAACACCGGCAGGAAGACACCACGGGGGAACCGCTGGAGAATTACCACACGATGCTCTTTGTCGGGGAGAGACGCTCCCTGGGAAGACTGGCAAGGATAGCCCCGTATGTCATATACAAGCGCAACGACATGGCCGACTGGGCACAGTTCTGCGAGATATTCGGAATGCCCATACGCGAGTACACCTACAGCGCCGGTGACGAGCAGGCCCGTGACCAGGCCGTGAAGGATATGGCCGAGCAGGGAGGTGCGGCGGTGTTCCTCCATCCGGAGGAGGCGCAGATGAAACTGATAGAAAGCGGCAACAAAAGCGGCAGCTCCGACCTGTACAGGACCCTGTACGACACATGCAATGACGAGATCAGCAAGATCGTGCTGGGAAACACGCTCACCACGCAGGCCTCGGAACGTGGCACGCAGGCGCTGGGGACCGTACAGGAGAAGGGAGAGAAAAAACTGAACGAGGCGGACCGGATCCTGGTGCTGAACACCCTGAACTATGACATGACCGATATCTTCACCGCTTTCGGGTACGACACACGGGGCGGGGAATTCTATTATGTAAAGCCCAAGGAAACCACCGCCGAACAGGAGATAAACATCATATCCCGGATGCGCCAGATGGGAACCCCCGTATCGGATGAATACGTGTACGAGGCTACGGGAATCCCTAAACCGGACAACTATGACCGGCTCAAGGAAGAAACGGCCTTCGGAAACGGAAAGCCGGCAGACAACGGTGCACAGGAGAAAGAACAACCCTCTCCTGAAAGGAACAAGCGGAAGGAGGACGGTATTGTAAACCGTATCAGGTCTTTTTTCGTCGCCGCCCCGCGGAAAGGGGCTTTAAAATGGTAATGGGCGACCTCTACGGGGAGCACTGCCGCCGTTGTCACGGCCATGCGGATTCCCGCATGCAGGGGGCGGCCGTTTCGTTTGAGTTTACAAGGGAGCTGATGGCGAAAGTGCTGAGGGATATATTCTACCGGACGTTTGATGTAAAAACGGAAATAGACGAGGATCTGTTCCTGGCTACGGTCAGAACTTTCGGCCGTGCGGCGGAGGAGGGATTCGGTCAAAGCGACAATGACAGGCTGGAGGAAGTGTTCCTGGAGCAGATACGCGACAACCTCGATGTGTTCTCCGCTTTCCGCACCCACCGGATGCAGAACGACATTGCCTCGCAACTGCTGGACGAAAAGGGAAGACTGAAACCTTTTTCCCGGTTCCAGGAAGACGTGCAGTCGATTATCGGCACGTACAATACGGCTTGGCTCGAAACCGAGTACGATACGGCGGTACTGCGTGCCCGCCAGGCGGCTGACTGGAAGCTGTTCGACAGGGATGCGGACATCCTTCCGAACCTGCGGTGGCTTCCCACCACCAGCGCGGAGCCGGATCCCGTACATGCCCAGTTCTGGGGGATTGACCTGACTTTGCCCAAAGGACATGGGTTTTGGAAAAGCCACCGCCCCGGAGACCGGTGGAACTGCAAATGCTCGCTGGAGCAGACGGACGACAAGCCGACGCCCGGGTATGATGTGCCGTTATCGGACTATCGGCCCTCACCAGGGCTGGACAACAACCCGGAGGAGGACGGAAAGCTGTTCAGCGACACGCATCCCTATATCGCCCATGCGTATCCTTCGGCGGAAAAAACCGTAAGGGACTTTATGGAAAGGAGAAAAAAATGAATGTGAATGATGCCGTCAGGGAACTCCGCAGGAAGGAGAAGGAAATCCGGAAGGCCTTCAGCAGGACGCTGCCCCGCAGGATCGGGGCAAAAGCGGTGAACCTTGTAAACAGGAATTTCCGCGAGGGAGGTTTTTATGACGGAGGGCTGCATCCCTGGAAGAGAACAAGAAGACAGGACTCTGCCAAGGGGGCGGCGGGAGAATACGGTCCCCTGCTAAGCCGACGCAACCGCCTGTCCCGAAGTTCGGAGTATGTGGCGGAGCCTTACAAGGTGACGATACGGAATGCCGTGGAATATGCGGGAATCCACAACTACGGGGGACGCATGACCACACATCCGAGAGTGACCGCCAAGATGCGGAAGATGGCATGGAAGATGTATTTCAAGGAAGCGGGCATCACCAAAAGGATGGGGAAAAAGGCCCGCAGGCAGAAGGCAGCGGCGGCACCGCCCGAAGCCCTGAAATGGAAGGCGATGGCCCTGACAAGGAAACAGAGGCTTGACGTTAAGGCGGACATGCCCCGGCGACAGTTCATCGGACCAAGCCGGGAGCTGCGTGAAATGACGAGGAAGGAAACGGAAAAGGAAATAACCAATATATTGTTAAAATGACATGGAAACTTTATTCAATGACATTCAGAAAAGAATAGCCGACAACATAGCATGGCTGAACAAACAGGTGGACGAGGATTACGGGCAGCTGGACATGCTCTACCGTGACGACGGGGACTCCGAAACCTATCCGATGGTATTCCCCATGGTGCTGGTTGACACGCCCGAGGTGGAATGGCAGACACTGGGAGGGGCGGGCGGATACATACAGAAAGGAACGGTATCGGTCATTGTCAGGCTGGCTGTTGACTGCTATGATGACACGCATTACACCAGCGGCACGGCGGACAAGGCCGCCGGAAGAATGGAACGGGCAAAAGAGGTGGACGCGCTTCTGCAGATGTACAAGCCTGAATGCTGCCAGACACCGCTTGTGAGGAAAAGAAGCAGGTTCCACACGATGCCCAGGGGGATAAAGGTCTATGAGACACACTATGAATGCACCGTGTGGGATAATGCGGTCAGTCGGTAAAAAGGGAGAGCTGGGCGGCGGTAAGACGGGGCTTCTTTATTTTGGGGACCGGCTTGACATCGATATCCTTCAGCCTGTTGCAGTTTGAACGGATGATGGCCATGATGCGGTCCACGCTGATAAAGAACTCCTTCTCGGAAAGGATCTTCAATGCGTCGTCAAAACGAAGACGCTGGATTTCCGTCCAATAATAATAGCGGCGCAGCAGCGCCTCGTTACGTTTCGTGATCAGTTCCGAACTGCGACCTCTTGACATACCCTGAAAACTTGTTTTGATGATAATACATGTACCCATCACAAAAGTAGTGATTATGAAATAAATATGCAACAAAGGGAGGGTTAATAATAAAAAAGCCCTCAACGCTTCCGTTAGTTTAACTACCACATTAAAACATAAACGGCACACGCTTGCTGCACGCTGAGGGCTAAAGTCCTTGACGCAACAAACGTGTGCCGTTTTAATGTGGTGCACAAAAGTAATAATAAAAATTGGAAGTTTATGTGCAAGAGCGAAATTTTCTTCAACCTGCTCGTCCTGACCGAGCGTGAAACGGAAGTGCCGAGGGAACGTATACTGGGCGACTTCAGGGACATGGAGTCCACGGACGCCAGATATGTGCTTGTCAGGCTGCTCTCGGAAGCCGGCCTGTATCCCGACCAGATAGCGGGGATGACCAACCGCACGGCGCGGGGAGTACGGCGCCTGCTGGCGCGGAACATCACCTCGCCGATGATCGGAATATATCTGGAACAAATAAGGAAACACATCAGAACAGGACGCTCGACGGAGCGCGTGTAGTTGAGTATGTTTGCACCACGGTCGGATTAGTGACCGGAACTACAAAATACAAATACAACTATGAGTGAATCAAGAACTTTTGTGTTCCCCGAGAACGGGAACTCCGGAGGCGGCACCAACGGCATACTGGCCATGCTTCCGGCGCTTATGCAACAGCGCGGTGTGGATCCTAACATCCTGGCGCTGATGGGAAACGGCAACAACCGTAACGGCAACGGCTGGGGTGACGACCTGTTCGCCATCCTGCTTCTGTTCATCCTGATGGGATGGGGAGGCATGGGAGGTTTCGGCGGCGCCCGTGGCGGAATGATGGGCAACGGACAGGGCGGCGTGGTCCCCTTCGTGCAGAACGACGCGAACACCGCCGTGATCATGCAGGCCGTACAACGCAACGGATACGACATCCAAAGCCTGGCCACCGCGTTGAACACTTCCTCGGACGCCGTACAGGCCGCCATAAACGGTCTTGGCATGCAGATATGCAACATCGGCAACCAGATGGGCATGAACACCAACCAGATCGTCACCGCGATCATGCAGGGCAACAACGCCATCCAGTCGCAGATCTGCCAGTGCTGCTGCCAGACAAACGAGAACATCACCAAAATGGGCTACGAGAACCAGCTGTCCGTATGCAACCAGACAAACGCACTGGTGAACACGGCCAACCAGAACACGCTCGCATTGCGTGACGCCGGTACGGCCAACACCAACGCCATCATCAGCAAGCTGGACGCCATGCAGAACCAGGCGCTGCTTGACAAGATCGACTCGTTGCGCGAAAAGAACAGCACGCTCGTCAACCAGCTATCGCAGGAGCACCAGAACGCGTATTTCGCACAGGTGTCCGCACAGACCATCGCGCCTGTCAACGCCGCGCTGGGTGATCTGAGCGCCCGTCTGGCGAAGATTGAGTGCAACCAGCCCGAAGTGGCCAAGGTGCCGTACAGCCCGGTTGTGGGAATCCCCACCTGTGTGGCGGCCCAATATGGTCTTGGATACGGCTTCAATCCTTACGCCGCCGGTAATGGCTTTTGGGGTTAATTGAGGAAGGAGGCTATTATGGCAGTATATCCTTTCCAATTTGTAAACCGCAGGGGTTCTGCGGCCATATCAACCTCGGGAGTAACGGTCAATACCGACAATGTGGTGTTCTCCTTTCCCAACCATGCCTTTGTGAACGCATGGTACAGGGGGACCATCTACATTGACCTGGCGCAGGCCGTCCCCACAGGGACAACCGGGACGCTGCCGGTCCTGTTCGAGACAAACGGGGTGACACAGGCGGTCACCAAATATAACGGTGAAGCGTTGACTGCGGCAGACATTCCCGGTACTGGTGTGTATGAGTTCTGGTTTGACCGTGCGACTAACACGTTGCAAATTATGACCGGAGTGGTTTAAAAAACAACGGACGGGGTAGATCCCGTCCCCTTAAAGAGTTAATTAATTATGCCTTTTCAGAATCTACGAGTAAACAGCGAGTTCTTTGTCCTTCATAAGGACGGTACTCCATATATTGAAGTTGGGTCCGTTTCAGGTGTTTCCAATCCTGTGCCGGAGTTTATGCAACAGCCTCTTCCTTATGGGCAACCTCCAAGAATGGTTGTTGACATAACAATCAAGATAGGGGAACAAACGGTGACTTTCCAAAAGATCCCGGCAATGTCTGACATTGCTGATGCAAACTTTCCCGGAGGTGGGAATATGGTAATATCCGGTTCAAGGGAATCGATGAATGCGGAAGTTGCCGCCATGCGCAACCGTTCATCGGAGATATTAGGCAGCGTGGACCATCACCGTTCTGTTCTGGAGTCTTGCGACAAGATGCTACAGATCCTTAATCCGGAATTTGCAGAACGCCAACGTCAGGATGCGGAGAATAAAGCCCTAAGACAGGAGTTGAGTGAACTGAGGGCAATGATGGCCGATTTCCTCAAATCTTCTGAGAAGGCTTCTAGTAGTAACAATTCTAAAAAACAACAAGTATGATGATGATCGAGATAGAAGACAGCAAGGTCGAGAGAATGTCCGATTATGCCGAAAAAATGCTCAAGTATGGCGGCAAGCTCATGCAGTGCATTGAGGAACTCTCGGAAGGGAGCGGCATGGGACAGCGCGACGACGGCTACGATGACTATGACGAGTATGACGACATGGGACAACGTGGCGGTTATGGAAACCGTGGCGGATACGGCGGAGGATACGGGAACCGTTATGGCGGCGGCTCGATGGGCCAGCGCCGCGGAGTGCCCGGAACAGGACGCTATTCAAGATACCGTTAGTTTAACCCGCCGGGACGGGGGATTCCCCCGTCCCGGCTAACAAGAAGACTATGAACAGGACAAAGGAACCTCTGGACATATACGATGACCGGCCAAAGGAGCTGACGGCGTACCTCCGGCACAATGGCTGGCACTTCAACAAAAAGCTGTGCGACTTCGCCGTGTCGCTCATGCGCAGGATGAACCCGGCAACCGGAAAAAGCGAGAAGATCGAACCCATGACCAAGGACAAGGTGGACGAACTTCTGGCCAAGAACGGGGTCAGGGTGGAGAACAACACATTATATGACTATGTATACGTGGCCAACCAGGCAAAGGCGGACTGTTTCAAGTCCTCCATCGCCGACGAGCCCCATCTGGCGCTTTACGTCAAGGATATCATAGATGACTATGACGCTCCGGAAGGCATGGTCATGTGCATGTGGTATGCAAAAATGACAAGGGCCGGGGAACCGGTGGAATGGGACGAGATGTTATGATCCGCCAGCGGTTTGACATAGAGGAATACGGCTGGAAGGTGGCGGTCTACTATGCCGTGGACTGTTACTACACCGACGAGATCATTGGCAGGCTCTATGACATAGGCTGCCGCGGGGATGATCTGGAAACGGCGTACAGGAACCTGTCCTCCGGCAAACCGGACACCGGACTCACCTATTCCAACTACGGCACAAGGCAGACGGTCATGGTGATAGGGATCACATCGTCACCCGCCGAGTTCCAGAACTCCTATGACCATGAGAGGAAGCACCTGGAAGCGCACATGGCAAAGGCACTGGGGATCGACCCGTGGGGCGAGGAGATATGCTACCTGTCCGGCAATATAGGACAGAAGATGTTCGACAAGGCCAGGTTGCTGCTGTGTGATTGTGAATGTTGTAAGAAACAGATAAAGGAACTTATATGAAAAAGAAAGAAATCAGGAAAGCGCTGGAAGGCGGCACGCCGTTCTCAAGCCTGTACTCCCTTCTCCCCTCCGGGCAGAAGGAGAAATTCAAACAGTTCGCCGCGGCATTCGGATTCACGGAGCGGCAGGTCAGGGAAAGACTGCGGAAAGAAACACGATAGCTTCTCATTGACAACGGGCGCCCCCGCATATTATTGTATGCCGCAGGGCGCCCGTTCTGTTTTTATCCGATATTTAATCTTTCCTCAAACTCCGCAATGATACAGTCTGCGTCACCACCATGCACCCAGTTATCCAAAACAGAGGAAAGAACTTCGATGGCTTTCCGTTTCATTTCTTCCTCTGCCATTGCAAGAGCTTTAAGAGCATTTTCTTTTGCGATAACCGGGTAGTCGGGATTGACTACCACAAAACTCTCACTTTTAATATATTCTTTTGACTTGTTCATTATTTATCTTTTATAAATTCAAGTTTGTACCCTAAATACCCCGATTTACCTTCCGCATCCATAGCCCGTCCTGTCAAGTTACCATAAAGTTCATCCATGATAATGTAGAATATTACTTTGGGCAATGGCTTTTGCAGATATTCAATGTACACATTAAATAATTCATGCTTTGGAGTTACCGTTTCGATTTCTCTGAAACATTCGGTTATCGGACGGAAAGAAAATCCATTTTTCTTTGGGTTGGTCAATAGTTCCTTATAGGCAGCTACAAGACCAGGAGATAATTGTATTGTTTCACTCATTGCTGTTCAGTTATTAGTTAATTCTACTTTTTTCAATTTATTAAAAGCCTTCTCTTTATCAAATCTAATCCCATCTTTGAACTCCAATATCAACTCCCAAAGCTGGCTTTTGTAAACATCACCTGCTTTATAGTCAGTCTTATAATGCCATTTCTGTGTAGTGGTTATTTCCTTAAATATATTCGTTGCATTAAGATATGCGGCTCCCCATTCTGTAAACTCTACACTAACGGTATCATTCAAATCTATTTCTATCATAAATATTCCTTTCAAATTATTGTTATTAATCGGTTTTTACTATTTTCCCATTATCCAATATCAAATATAACCGGCATTTATAGCTGACTGTATCCGCCCATTGGTGAGCATATTTCAAATACTGATGTAGCTTATACCTTCCGGGATTATTCATCATTTTATTTCTTATTCTTTTTTTCATCGTTTTGAATTATTTTTTATAACTACCGCCATTGTACTAATAGAAGTGCCACTCTCTTTAAACTCGCCTGCGCTGATTTCAAACACTTCTCCATGTACTTCTTCCAACCATTCCCGGAACTCAACACATTTCTTTTCAGACGCGAATTTCCAATGATGACTAGTTATAGCTGCAAGAATTCCACCTTCTTCCAAGCGTTCATACATAAGTCTTACATGGTCTATGTCTTGATTGCCGGAGAATGGAGGATTAGCAATAATCTTAGTGTAATGCCCTACACTGTCTTTCGTAAAATCTTCATCAAGCAATATTACGTTATCAAGTGTATGAAGGAACTCCCTGTTTTCTGGCATCAGTTCATAACATTCAACTGTTACTGACGGGCACGACCGATGAATCGCATTTATCAGAGCACCACGTCCGGCACTTGGTTCAAGTACGGTATCTGTTTCATGAATTCCACCGGCAAGCATTACCAGCCAGTCTGCAATATCAGCAGGTGTTTCAAAGAACTGAAAATCTTTTTGCAAATCGCATCGCTTACCTTCTTTCAAGATGGAGAACACACGTTCCGGATTAAAAGGAAATGTGAAACCCTGTATCTTCCCACCTTGCCATGAGCCGCCGGCTTCTTCTATCCACTTTTTTGCTTCGGCATAAGATTTTTTATTGAATTGAACTTGAGGAAGTTTGAGGATATTGTTCTCAAGAGTACAATGTTTCAGTATTTCTTCCACATTCCATTTTTTGCCTTCGTCAGCCTGTTTCTTCTTTTCCCCAATCGGAGCGTCAGGTGCTAACAGTGAGGATATTTTTTGAACAACTATGTTGCTTGCGTCCATGAAGGCACTGACGCAAGATATCGCTTCTATCAAAAAATCAGTGTCAACACACCCGGTCTCGTCATAGATGTCTATCCCTTCGGTCATGGATGACAGTTCATTGAGCTGCGCTACACTACCATGTAACGTTTCGATTAAAATCTTTTTTTTGTTCGTCATAGCTTTTTTGCAAATAAATTCTTGTTGTGTCCACACTCCCGTGACCTAGAAGGTCAGCGAGTTGAATTACATCTTTGTTTTTTTTAAGGAACATCTTAGCGAAAAAATGGCGAAAGGCGTGCGCGTGCATTTTCCTTGGATCAATGCCGCAATGTTTTCCCCATGCTTTCAAGTGCTGGGAAAAGCCACGCTGTGTGATCGGGCCGAATCTCCCTACCGCAAAAATCCCGGTTTTACCATATTCTTTAGCGTAAACCTTCGCTTCCTGCTGAATTGTTTTTTGGAAGAAAAAACGTCTGTACTTGTTACCCTTTCCTTTTAATACTACTTCCCCGGATATGATGTCTTCCCACGTAAACTGTTGGAATTCCGACAGACGGGCACCCGTTGTACCCAAAACCTTAATAAAGAAGTAATAGTCCTTGTTGGATTTCGTTTTCAGGAAATCCAACAAGCGGTTGTATTCCTCTTCTGTCGGGACATTGTTCACATCGAGCTTGCGCTTCATCTTAGGCCGCTTAAGCTCTATAGGCTTCTTCAGCCATTTGGAAAATCTTTCTATTGCTGTAATCCGCAAACGGATGGTAGCGGGAGATAATTTTTCTTCTTCAAGACTTTTTATAAACCTCCTGCAATTATCCATGTTTACCTCATTGGCATACTCGAAATACTTTTTCATTGAAGTATAATATAAATTAACTGTATGAGGGGAGTAGTCATTATTATCCGTCAACCATACTATAAAGTCATTCAATAGCTTTTTGCTCTTCTCGGATATGACGTCAAGTTTTTCCAGTGGCTTTACCGTCTTATCCCTCCTTCCATATCCGATGTTAAGGAAAGACAATAGATCGCATATAGCTGAACACATTATGGAATGACGCACCATGACATCTGCATTTTCACGCTTATAAACCAGATAGCCACGACGATTGACATCTTCAGTACGTTCAAGAAAATCCGTTACATATTTGATATATTTCCCGACAGTATCATAAGTCCTGCCTGTTGTGTATAAGTAGGAAATATAATCAGTTAATATCTTCTGCCTGTCATTATTCATAATCTTGTTTAATTAAATTATACCAATCATTGCTATCTTCGAAAAAACATCTGTATCCATTAGCCGTATGTTTGCCTCTTACTTTCCGACATATAGCACTGATCAAAGAAGGAGCCACGCCAATCATCTTACCAGCCGTTTGTATCGAAGGGAATACTCCACATAATTTCTCATCCTTTATCAAAACAACGCTCTTTTTATTCATGCCTGCACCAGTCTTATGCCAAGCCCCACGTCCTTTAGACAGATTTTTTATACTTCTGGCCTTGGAACGTTTTGAATGATAAACCATTTTACGACCCTTGTTGCGAGAAATACAACCTTTTAAAAATCGTCCGGTAATTAAGTCTCTCTCAAATCGCTCAGGCGGTATATATAATTCACTCATTTCTATATTGTTATACGTTAAATTTTGGATTTAGTGGATAAGGCAATCCATCTTTCATCATCTTCCTTTTAGCCCTATTTAGTATTTTCGGCGATATAGTCAATATCTTTATTTGTTGGATTAGATAATCTTTTGCACTGATACCGTCGATTGTTTTTGTCATTTCATCAACGGAAACAACACAGAATCCTGTGCTTAATTCAGTTGCTTTATACATTCCTTCGTGATAATGAAAAGCATATTGATAGCCGTTATATTCAATAAGTTCTCCGTACTGTTCTACAACTCCAAGTATTGTTGATATTTTAAAATTTATATTCATATCTTTATTGTTTTTAGTTAATTACCAATCTCCACCATCATTTAATATGCCATCAATAGTAGTTACACTATTATCAATGTTGCTGCCTCCATATTGCGTAAATTCCGGTGTAGGATTATAGTCTGTATCTCCATGCATCATTACGTGAAGTGAGCCACTGGCTGAATACAGCCAAAGACGCTTACCATCCT
>UMAD01009216.1_pt1 | contig 31699 bp, 23 predicted proteins | sample 1963631 | NCBI WGS metagenome assembly UMAD01 (sample SAMEA4835908, study PRJEB28245) | human gut metagenome | biome: gut microbiome; material: fecal sample | place: Denmark | collected 2008 | reverse complement strand
ATGATAAATAATTTACTACGCTTTTATCATACAAGGACCATATGTTTAATGATATACTTTTAACAGATAACATTAATTTTATTTTAGTTTTTTTAGGAGGAATATTTTCATTCTTTTCTCCCTGTATTATTCCACTTTTACCTGTTTATATGAGCTATCTCTCAGGAAATACTGCTGTGACAGATGAAAATGGAAGTCTTTCTTATAATCAAAAAAAGGTATTCATTCATACTATTTTCTTTATTCTTGGTATATCAGCAGCTTTCTTTATTCTAGGACTCTCTTTTTCTAAATTAGGAGGTTTCTTTAATTCCAATAGAGTTCTTTTCACTAGAATAAGTGGAGTACTTATTTTATTTCTAGGTCTATTCCAAATAGGTTTATTAAAAAATAATTTCATGGAAAGAGAACATAGAATAGGTTTTGACTCTAAAGAAATAAATCCACTAATTGCTTTTATTATAGGCTTTACTTTTAGCTTTGCATGGACACCATGCATAGGACCAGTGCTGTCTACTGTTCTTATTATGGCATCTGGAGCTAAGACTGCTTTTATGGGTAATATGCTCATATTAGTATATACTTTAGGATTTGTTATTCCATTTTTACTTCTAGGAGTATTTACAACAAAAATTTTAAACTTTTTAAAAGCAAAAAAATCTTTCTTAAAATACAGTATAAAAATCAGTGGAGCTATTTTAATAATAATTGGAATTATGACTTTAAGCGGATTTAATTTGAATATATTAGCTGCTGGACAGCAGCCACAAAATGCAAATGCAGACTATATTGCTAAAGCAGAAGAACCAGCCAAAGAAACTAAGGAAGAAAAACTTCCAGCTTATGATTTTGAGCTGAAAGATCAATATGGAAATACTCATAAACTTTCAGACTATAAGGGAAAAGTTGTTTTTCTTAATTTCTGGGCTACATGGTGCCCTCCTTGCAGAGAAGAAATGCCTCATATAGAAGAAATCTACAAAGAGTATGGATACAATAAAAATAATGTTGTTATATTAGGAGCTGCAAGTCCAGCAACTGCTGAAAATCCTTCACCCCAAGATGAATCAGAAGAAAAAATAAAAGCTTTCCTGACTAAAAATAATTATACATTTCCTGTAGTATTTGATGTAAAAGGAGAGATTTTCAGAAATTATTATATAAACGCTTTTCCTACTACTTTTATGATAGATAGAGAAGGAAATATAATGGGATATGTTGCAGGTGGTCTTTCTAAAGAAAATATGAAAAAAATAATCGAAATGACATTAAATAACGAAAAATAATAATTAAAAAAAAGAAATGATAGTTTCTACTTGAATAATATAATATACAAATTGTAAGTTAGTGTATTAATAGTATATTAATAAGGAGGACTATTATGAGCAATAAAAGTTTTATGGATGTGTTGAAAAACAGAAGGACTATATATACTCTTTCTAAAGAAACAACTATTCCTAATGAAAAAATAGAAGAAATAATAAAAGATGCAGTAAGACATGTTCCATCTGCATTTAATAATCAAAGTGCAAGAATTATGATACTTTATGGGGAAAACCACAAAAAATTATGGGAAATTGTTATGAATACTCTTCGTAAAGTAGTACCAGCTGGAAATTTTGAAACAACTGAAAATAAGATTAAAGGACTAGCTAATTCTTATGGAACAGTTCTTTTCTTTGACTCTACTAGAACAACAAAAGAACTTATGGAGAAATTCCCTTTATATAGAGATAATTTTCCAGTGTGGGCTGAACAATCTAATGGAATGTTGCAGTTTGCTATATGGGCTCTTCTTGAAGAACAAGGATTAGGAGCAAGCCTTCAACATTACAATCCTTTGATTGATGATGAAGTAAAAGATGTCTTTGGAATACCTAAATCTTGGAAACTTATAGCACAAATGCCTTTTGGAAAACCAACTGCTCCTGCAACTGGTAAAGAGTTTCTTCCAATAGAAAAAAGAGTTATAATTTTATAATATACCAACATTATGAGACGAAATCATTCATTTCGTCTCTTTTTTTTATTGTCAAAGTATGAAATTTAAGTTATAATTATAATAGCGAAATAAAATATCTTGGAGGAGGACAAATATGAATAAAAAAAGAATTTTAGCTCTTATGCTATGTGCAGCTTTGAGTATTTCAGCTTTTGGAGTTGAATTCAAAGAGGGAACATATGTAGGTGAAGCTAAAGGATACAGAGGAGAGGTAAAAGTTGAAGTAAAAACTTCTAAAAATAAAATTGAAGAAGTAAAGGTAATAAAAAATACTGATACTCCTATAATCTCTGAATCAGCAGCAAAAAAAGTTCCTGAACAAATAGTAAAATATCAATCTTTAAGAGTAGACGGAGTCTCTGGTGCTACTGGTACAAGCAGAGCTCTTACTTCAGCTGTAAGAAATGCTCTTAAAAATTCTGGAGCTGATCTTAAAGAATTAAATAAAAAACCTGTTATAGAAGCTAAAAAATTAGTAAAAGAAACTCAAAATAAAGATGTAGTTGTAATTGGAGCAGGGGGAGCAGGTCTTGTTGCTGCTATTGAAGCTAAAAATAATGGTGCTAAAAATGTAATTGTACTTGAAAAAATGGCTTTTGCTGGAGGAAATACTCTTATATCTGGTGGAGAATATGCTGCCCCTAACAACTGGGTACAGGTTAAAAAAGGATTAAAAGACAGCAATGATGCTTTCTATAATGATATACTAAAAGGTGGAGACAACGAAGGTGATCCTAAATTAGTAAGAGTTCTAGCTGATAATGCCCTAAGCGGTGCTGAATGGTTAAAGGACTACATCAACATGACTTTTGAAGACAGACAGATGTTCTTTGGTGGACACTCTGTAGAGAGAAGTCTTGTTCCTCAAGGGGCTACTGGAGTTGAAATGATATCTAAGCTTCTTGCTAAAGCTGAAGAATTAAATATTCCTGTATTATATGAAACTCCTGCTACAGAACTTATAGTTGATAAGGGAAGAGTTACAGGAGTAAAAGCAGTAAGTGAAGATAAAGAATATACTTTCCTTGCTAAAGATGGAGTTATCCTAGCTACTGGTGGATTTGGTTCTAATCTTGAAATGAGAGTTAAATACAACAAAGATGTAGATGAAAATATTCTTTCTACAAACACAGTTGGAATAACTGGTGATGGAATAACTATGGCTGAAAAGATAGGTGCACAGCTTGAAGATATGCCGTTTATCCAAACTTACCCTACTTGTGATCCTATAAGTGGAGCTCTTCTTTACTTTGGAGATGTAAGACTTGTTGGTGGAAGTATTCTTGTTAATCAGGAAGGAAAACGTTTTGTTGAAGAATTAGAAAGAAGAGACGTTATCTCTATGGCTATAAAAAATCAAACTGGAAATGCTGCTTACCAATTCTGTGATGAAGCACAGGTAAAATTAAGCGGAGTAGCTGAACACCATGCTGATGAAGTAAACTACTTATTTAATAATAAACTTTTAGTTAAAGCTGATACTATCAAAGAAGCTGCTGATTTCTTTGGAATAGATGCTGCTGAACTTGAAAAAACTGTAGCAAAGTATAATCAATATGCTAAAGATGGAAAAGATCTTGAATTTAATAAAAGAGGAAAACTTACTCCATTTGAAGCAAAAGGACCTTTCTATATTATGAAAGCTGTTCCTGCTGTACATCATACAATGGGTGGAGTAAAAATTGATGAGAATGCAAGAGTTATAAATACTAAAGGTGAAGTAATAAAAGGACTTTATGGAGCTGGAGAAGTTACTGGAGATATCCATGGAACTAATCGTCTAGGTAGTGATGCAATTGCTGATATTACAGTATTTGGAAGAATTGCTGGACAAAATGTAGTTAAAGATAATAAATAATAATATAATATGAATAATTAAGAATGACCTAAAATTATATTATATGAATAACTTAAAAACTAGATTAAGTTTTAAAAGTTATTTATGTATATTTTTCTAAAAGGTCATTCTTTTTTTATTGAATTTATTTTTTAAAATATTTTTTGAAAAAAATAGATTTTTTCGCTACAATTGCTATTGATATTATACACTTTTTAAAGTATAATTAAATTAAGAATAGTAGTACATGAATGGACTACTTAAAATTCAGAGGGAGGAAGTTATGCAAGATGTGGTAGACAAATTAATGAATTTTGGATTTACCAGAACAGAAGCTATAGTCTATATAACCTTGCTGAAATCAGGAAAAACAAATGGTTATAAGCTAGCTAAGGAACTAAATCTCTCAAGATCCACTGTGTATCAGGCTTTAGAGTCTTTATATAAAAATGGATATATATTCATGATCCCTAATGGAAGTAAAGAATATGAAGCAAAAGAACCAGAAAAGATCTTTGAAGAAATAGAAAAAAAATTTCATAAAAATGCTGAAAGTATAAAAAAGCAGCTTAAAAATATAGAAAGACCTTTAAAGAAAGATTATTACCTAAGAATAGAAGGTTATGAAAACATTATTCATACTCTTCATAATGTAATAAAAGACGCTAAAAAAGAAATATATTTAAATACAGACTTCAACCTTGAAATAATGGAAGCTGATTTAAAAGAAGCAGTTAAAAGAGGAGTTAGAATTATAATATTTTCTTTTAATAAACTAGAAGATATTGGGGAAGATATAGAGTATTATCACAAAACTGAATTGAAAGAAACTCATAAAAATCCAAAAAGAATAATGATGGTAACAGATCTTCATAATAGTTTCGTAGTGACCAATACTGGCGATAAAATGATAGGTACTCTCACAGACAATGAAGTCTATGTACAAATAATCTCTGAGCATATACATAGTGATATCTACATGGCAAGACTAGCTGAAATATATGAAAAATCTTTCGAAAAGAAAATCAGTATAAACAGCCTTCATGAAAAGAAAAACTTTATTCAGTAACAGGGGGAACAATGTTTGAAAGAAGCAGCGGTATATTAATGCATATAACTTCTCTTCCTAGTAAATATGGAATAGGAGACTTTGGAAAAAAAGCATATGAATTTGTAGATTTTCTTGAAAGATCTGAACAGAAATTATGGCAGATACTTCCTATGGGGCCTACAGGATATGGAGATTCACCTTATCAATCTTTCTCAGCCTTTGCAGGAAATCCATATTTTATAGATTTGGAAGAATTTGTAGAGCTTGAATATATAGATGATAATGATCTTACTCCTTTAAGAGAGATCAATTATGATGATAATCTCGACTATGAACAGGTAAATGAAAGAAAAACTAAACTTTTAAAAAATATTTTTGAAATTTTCTTGAAAAAAATAGAAAAAAATGTTGAAATAAAGGAAGACTTCAAAAGTTTTAAAGAAAAAAATGCTTACTGGTTGGACAACTATGTTTTGTATATGGCATTGAAAGAAAAATTTTCTGGAAAATCATGGCAGAACTGGCCTAAATATTACAAATATAGAAATTTAAAAAAAATTGAAAAAAATGATGAAAAAATGAAAAAAAATATAGATTATTTTTCATTTGTGCAATATACTTTCTATAATCAATGGTTTAGATTGAAATCTTATGCAAATTCCAAAGGAATAAGCATAATTGGAGATATTCCTATTTTCGTAGCAACAGACAGTGCTGATACATGGAGTGAATCAAAAATATTCCAATTTGATAAATATAAAAGACCAAAAAGAGTATCAGGATGTCCTCCAGACTATTTCAGCAAAGATGGACAGTTGTGGGGAAATGTACTGTATGATTGGAAATATCTTAAAAAAACAAATTATGACTGGTGGATAAAAAGAATAGCTTACTGTTTTGAGATATATGACATTGTCAGAATAGATCATTTCAGAGGATTTGAAGCTTATTGGAGTATTCCAGCAAAAGATACTACTGCTGTGAGAGGACATTGGGAAAAAGGTCCTGGAATGGATTTTTTCAGAACGGTTGAAAGAAGACTTGGAAAACTTCCAATAATAGCTGAGGATTTAGGACTTCTTACTGAAAGAGTAAAAAAACTTTTAAAAAGGAGTGGTTTTCCTGGAATGAAAGTGCTTGAATTCGCTTTTGATTCAGAAGACAGTGATTACCTGCCTCATAAATATGAAGAAAATTGTGTAGCATATACTGGAACTCACGATAATAATACTGTAACTGGATGGTATGAAACTATCTCACCAGAAACTAAAAACTATTGTGATGAATACTTAAAAAAATATCTTAGTAAATTTGAAAGTGATTACTGGCTTCCTATTAATTTAAGATTCATTGATGCTATTTGGGCATCAAAAGCAAATATAGTAATAGCTCAGATGCAGGACTTTATTGGTCTGGGAGAAAATGGAAGAATGAATGCTCCATCCACATTAGGAAAAAACTGGAAATGGAGACTTGATGAAAAATATATTACTGATGAATTGTGCAATGGGATAAAAATGGTGACTAGAAAATTTAAAAGATAAACAAACTGTTAAGGGGAGAAAATATGAAAATTGAAAAGAACGAACTGAAGAAGCAAATTGAAAAATATGTAAAAATAAGTTTTGGTAAAGACATAACTGAAGCCAACGAATTTGAGGTTTACAGAGCTTTAGGACAGGCTATTATTGAAGAGATTTCTGAAGACTGGTTTGAAACTAAAAAACTTTATTCGCAAAAGAAGCAGGCATTTTATCTTTCAGCTGAATTTCTTATGGGTAGAGCATTAGGAAATAACCTTATCAACCTTGGATTATTAAATGAGGTAAAAGAAGTGCTGGCAGAATATGGTATTGATTACAATAAGGTAGAAGATGAGGAAGAAGATTCAGCTTTAGGAAATGGAGGTCTGGGAAGACTGGCTGCATGTTTCTTAGATTCCCTTGCAACTCTTAACCTACCTGGACAAGGGTATGGTATCAGATATAGAAATGGTATCTTTAACCAGACTTTCAAAGATGGATATCAAGTAGAAAAACCTGAAACTTGGTTAAAATATGGAGATGTATGGTCTATAGAAAGACCAGCTGATGAAGTAATCGTAAGTTTTGGAGATGAAGATGTAAGAGCTGTTCCTTATGATATGCCTATAATAGGATATGGAACTAAAAATATAAATACTTTGAGACTTTGGGAAGCTCATTCAATAGTAGACCTTGATCTTGGAAAATTTAATCAGCAGGATTATCTTCATGCTACTCAGGAAAAAACAAGAGCAGAAGATATATCAAGAGTCCTTTATCCTAATGACTCAACTGATGAAGGTAAAAAACTGAGACTGAAGCAGCAGTATTTCTTTGTATCTGCTTCATTGCAGGATATCCTAAGGAAATTCAAAAAAATCCATGGAAGAGATTTTGATAAATTTGCTGAATTTACAGCTATTCAATTAAATGATACTCATCCTGTTATAGCTATTCCTGAATTAATGAGACTTCTTTTAGATGTAGAGGGAGTATCTTGGGAAAAGGCATGGGGAATAGTTGAAAAAACTTTCTCATATACTAACCATACAATACTTACAGAAGCTCTTGAAAAATGGTGGGTTGGACTTTATGAGCAGGTTGTACCAAGAGTATATCAGATAACTCAGGGGATAAATGATCAACTAAAAGGATTCCTTGCTGAAAAGTTTCCTAATGACCCAGCTAGACAAGGAAGAATGGCTGTCATACAGGGAAATATGATTCATATGGCATGGCTTGCTATTTATGGAAGCCACACAATAAATGGAGTTGCTGCTCTTCATACAGAAATTCTTAAAAAGAAAGAATTAAAAGACTGGTATGAAATATATCCTGAGAAATTCCAAAATAAGACTAATGGAATAACACAAAGAAGATGGCTTCTTCAATCAAATCCACAACTGGCAAAGCTGATAACTGAACTCCTTGGAGATGGATGGATTACTGATTTGAGCCAGTTAAAAAGATTAGAAGAATATATTGATGATGAGGGAATTTTAAGAAGAATCCTTGAAATCAAACATGATAAAAAAATAGAATTAGTTAATTATTTAAGAGAAACTCAAGGAATAGAAATTAATCCAAACTCAATATTTGACATGCAGATAAAGAGACTTCATGAATATAAAAGACAGCTTTTAAATATATTCCATGTTATTGGACTGTATCATAAATTAAAATTAAATCCATCTATGGAATTTAATCCAGTTACTTATATCTATGGAGCAAAGGCTGCCCCAGGATATCTTATGGCTAAAGGTATAATCAGGCTTATCAATGAAGTAGCTCAAGTTGTAAACAGAGACCCTGATGTAAATGGAAAATTAAAAATAGTTTTTGTTGAAAACTATAGAGTATCAGTAGCAGAGAAATTATTCCCAGCAGCTGATATCTCTGAACAGATATCTACAGCTGGAAAAGAAGCTTCTGGAACTGGAAATATGAAATTTATGCTGAATGGTGCTTTAACTATTGGAACTTTAGATGGTGCCAATGTGGAAATAGTAGAAGAAGCAGGAATAGAAAATAACTATATCTTCGGATTAAAAGTTAATGAAATAGAAGAAATGAGAACTAAAGGATATGACCCTCATGTTCCGTACAATAATGTACAAGGGTTGAAAAGAATAGTGGATTCATTGATTGATGGTACTTTTAACGATCTTGGAACTGGAATCTATGGAAATATTCATAGATCTCTTATGGAAAATGCTCCTTGGCAGCAAGCTGACCAATACTTTGTATTAGAAGATTTTGAAGCTTACAGAAAGGCTCAGAAAACTATCAATAAAGAATACAGAGATAGAATAGGATGGGCTAAAAAACAGCTTATGAATATTGCTAATGCAGGAAAATTCTCATCTGACAGAACTATAAAAGAATATGCAGACGAAATATGGCATATAGAACCAGCTAAACTATAGGCTGGTTCATGTAACATCTTTGTTATCAAGGAGGTGCGTTTTAAAATGGAGCAAGAATTAGATGTGTATCTTTTTCATAGAGGAGAGCACAGAGAAGTATATAATTACATGGGAGCACATTTAACTAAAAATTCAGTTATATTCAGAGTATGGGCTCCTCATGCTAAATCAGTGGCTGTTGTTGGAGATTTTAATAACTGGACTGGCTATGACCATATGATGAAAAAAATAAATAATGAAGGTATATGGGAGCTTGAAATACCAAACCTAAAAAAATTAGAGAAATATAAGTACAGAGTGGAAAGTACTGATGGAAGAGTAGAGATGAAAGCTGACCCTTATGCTTTCTATTCTGAAATGAGACCTAATACAGCTTCTATTGTCTATGATATCCCTAAATTTAAATGGGCTGACAAAAGATGGCTGAATAAAAGAACTACTGGATTGAATAAACCAATTAATATATATGAAGTACATTTAGGATCTTGGAAAAGAGGAATCCATGGAGAATGGCTGAACTATAAAGATTCTGCTGTTATGCTTGCTGAATATCTAAAAGAAATGAATTATACTCACATTGAGATAATGCCTATAAATGAATATCCCCTTGATGCTTCTTGGGGATATCAGGCTACTGGATATTACTCAGTTACAAGCAGATATGGAACACCTGAAGATTTCATGTTCCTTGTAAACCTTATGCATAAAAATAATATTGGAGTTATTTTAGACTGGGTACCTGGACACTTCTGTAAAGATGCTCATGGACTCTACAGATTTGATGGAACTCCAACTTATGAATATTTAGATTCTAGAATTGGAGAAAATAAAGAATGGGGAACTTGTAATTTCGATGTTACAAGAAATGAAGTAAAAAGTTTTTTAATATCTAATCTTACTTACTGGTTTAAAGAATTCCATATAGATGGTGTAAGAATGGATGCAGTAGCTAATATGCTTTACCTTTCATATGGAAAAGACGGAGAAGATGATTTAAGAAATAAATATGGCGGAAAAGAAAATTTAGGTGCTGTAGATTTCTTCAAAGAACTAAATTCTGTTGTACATGATGATTTTCCAGATGTTTTAGTAGTGGCTGAAGATTCAACTGCATGGCCTAATGTTACTAAACACCCCATTGATGGCGGACTGGGATTTGACAGCAAATGGAATATGGGATGGATGAATGATACACTTAAATATTTTAGTATAGATCCTATATTCAGATATCAGCATCATGGAAAGCTGACTTTCTCTTTTATGTATGCTTTCTCTGAAAATTATGTACTTCCTTTGTCTCATGATGAAGTGGTACATGGTAAAAAATCAATAATTGAAAAGATGCCTGGATACTATGAAGACAAGCTGGCTCACACTAGATCTCTTTATTCTTATCAAATGGCTCATCCTGGAAAAAAATTAAATTTTATGGGTAATGAATTTGCTCATGGACTTGAATGGAGATTTTATGAATCTCTTGAATGGCATTTATTAGATCAGAATAATGGAAATAAAGAAGTGCAGGCTTATGTAAAAGCTTTAAATACACTTTACCTTGAGGATAAATCTCTATGGGAAGACAGTTGGGATACTTTTGAATGGATAGAGCATGAAAACTATACTGAAAATATGCTTGCCTTTCTTAGAAAAACAAAAGATTTCAAAGAACATTTAGTAGTTGTTTTTAACTTTTCTGGTGAAGACAAAAAGAAGTACAAGATCGGTGTACCAGAAAATAAAGTATATAATATTATCTTAAACAGTGATGACAAAAAATTCGGTGGAAATGGAACTGTTAAAAAGAAGAAGTACAAACCTATTGACAAAAGCTGGAACTATAGAGAGCAACATATAGAATTGGATATTCCTAAAAACACAGTAATTTTTTTAAAAACTGAAAAGGTTGAAAAGAAAAAAGGAGGAGCAAAGGGAAAAGGGACTGGGAAAGAAGAAAAAATAGAAACAACTGTAACAAAATCATCAACTAAAAAAGAAAATAAAAAGTTAGCCAAATAGTATTACATCGAATATTAGGAGGAAGTTATGAAGAAAAAACAAATAATAGCTATGATACTAGCTGGAGGACAAGGAAGCCGTTTATTAGATTTAACTGAAAAAATAGCTAAACCTGGAGTTCCTTTTGGAGGAAAGTATAGAATCATAGACTTTACTTTAAGTAATTGTTCTAACTCAGGAATAGACACAGTAGGAGTACTTACTCAATATGAACCTCATATCCTTAATGATCACATTGGAAGAGGATCACCTTGGGACTTGGATAGAATGGATGGAGGGGTAACTGTACTACAGCCTCATACTAAAAAGAATGATGAGGGCGGATGGTATAAAGGAACTGCCAATGCCATTTATCAAAATATGCAGTTCATTGATAAATATGATCCTGAAAATGTATTAATTCTTTCAGGAGACCATATCTACAAGATGGACTATGAAAAAATGCTTAAATTCCATAAAGAAAAAGATGCTGATGTAACTATTGGTGTATTTAATGTTCCAATGAAAGATGCACCAAGCTTTGGTATTATGAATGCCAATGAAGATTATTCAATATATGAATTTGAAGAAAAACCAAAACAGCCAAAGAGTACTCTTGCTTCAATGGGAATCTATATCTTTAAATGGAGCGTATTAAAAGAATACCTTCTTGAAGATGAAAAAGATCCTGCTTCAAGTAATGACTTTGGTAAAAATATAATTCCTAATCTATTAAATGACCACAAAAAATTATTTGCATATCCATTTGAAGGATATTGGAAAGATGTTGGAACTATAGAAAGTTTCTGGGATGCTCATATGGATCTTTTAAAACCAGATAATGAACTGAATATATTTGATAAAGACTGGAAAATTAATACTCGTCAAGGAGTTTATCCTCCTCTATATGTAAGTGATGATGCTGTAATTACGACTTCATTAGTTGATAAGGGTTGTGAAATAGAAGGTGTAGTTAAAAATTCTGTTATTTTCCCTGGTGTTAAAATCGGAAAAAATAGTAAAGTCATTAACTCTGTAATAATGCAGGATACAGTTATCGAAGAAAATGTTATTATAAATAAAGCAATCATAGCTGATGAAGTAGTTATCAAGAAAAATACAGTTATTGGAGACGATACTGAAATTGCTATTATCGGTCATGGAAGAATAGTAAAAAGCGAAGTTATAAAATAAGCTTACAAGGGAGGACTTTATGCTAAATAATTATATGGCTATAATATTTTTAGCCGAATCTCTAGATAATATCAGATCTCTTACTAAAATGAGACCTCTGGCATCTGTTCCAGTAGGAGGAACTTACAGAATAATAGATTTTGCTTTATCAAATCTGGTTAATGCAGGAATAAGAAACGTTGGTATTTTTGGTGGAAATGATGATATGAACTCACTTACTGACCATATTGGAAGAGGTACTGAGTGGGATTTAGATAGAAAAAAAGATGGTATATTTATTTTTAAACAAATGGCTGATTCTACATATTCAACTAATATAAAAAGAGTTAAAAAGAATATGGAATATTTCTTCCGCAGCAAACAGCAAAATGTAGTTGTTTTAAGCTCTCATATGGTATGCAACATTGATATTGCTGATGTTGTAAAAAAACATGAGGAAAGCGGAAAAGATGTTACTCTGGTATACAAAAAAGTTGATAATGCAAATGAAAGATTTGATAATTGTGACAGTGTAAAAGTTGGAGAAAATGGAGAAATATTAGGAATCGGACAAAATCTTTTCTTTAAAAAGGATGAAAATATTTCTATGGAAGCTTTCGTTCTGAAGAAAGAACTTCTAATAAAGCTGATCTGTGATGGAATACAAGATGGGGCTTACTATACAGTAAAAGACCTTATCTCTAGAAACATTGCCAGATTGAGTATCAATGGATATGAATTCAAAGGATATTTAGCTTGTATCAACTCAACTAAAGAATACTTTGACTTCAACATGGATCTTCTAAATAAAGAAACTAGAGAAGATATCTTTAATAAAGATGGAAGAAAAGTTTACACTAAAACAAAAGATACCCCTCCATCAATGTTTAAAGAAAAAGCTGAAATAGTAAATTCCGTTATAGCTAATGGATGTATTTTAGGTGGAAAAGTTAAAAACTCTATTTTAGCTAGAGGAGCTACAGTTGAAGAGGGAGCTATAGTTGAAGACAGTATCCTTTTACAAGATAGTGTTGTCAAATCTGGAACTGTATTGAAAAATATAATTGTAGATAAAAATAATGTAATCAAATGTAATGAAAGACTAAGTGCTTCTAGAAATTACCCTCTAGTTATTGAAAAGAGCATCAAATGGGATAAAGAACACTACAGAGATCTTTTAGAATACCTAAAAGGGAAGGGTAGAGACTAGTTCTTCATAAAGGAGTGATGAAGATGAAAGTACTTTTTGCAGCAGGAGAAGCATGGCCTTTTGTGAAAACTGGAGGGCTTGGAGATGTAGCTTACTCTCTGCCAAAAGCATTAAAAAAAGAAAAAATAGATGTAAGAGTGATAATGCCTAAATATAGTTCTATTCCTGATAAGTATAAGGAAATGATGCAGCATTTAGGAGATAAGCAAATATGGGTAGCTCATCATAATGAGTATGTTGGAATAGATTATTGTGAACTTGATGGGGTAACTTACTATTTCGTTGATAACGAAAGATACTTCAACAGAAGTAAAGTCTATGGTGAAGGAGATGACTGTGAAAGATTTGCATTCTTTGCCAAAGCTATCATAGAAACTTTCTATATCACAGGTTTTGAACCAGATATAATTCACTGTAATGACTGGCACACTGGACTGGTACCCATCTACTTAAAAGAAAGAGAAATGTACAATATAAAAACTATCTTCACTATTCATAATCTGAGATTCCAAGGTTTCTTTTACAATGATGTCATAGAAAAAACTTTAGAGCTAGATAGAGGAAGATATTTTGTTGAAGATGGAATCAAGTATTATGATATGATTTCTTTCTTGAAAGGAGGAGTTGTGTATTCTGACTATATCACTACTGTTAGTGATTCATATGCAGAAGAAATCAAAACTCCTGAACTTGGTGAAGGTTTAGATGGACTATTCAGAAAATTTGATTACAAACTGAATGGTATAGTCAATGGAATAGATGGAACTGTGTATAAGGTTCCTAGAAAAGGAAAGAAAAGATTAAAGGCTGAACTTCAGGAAAGTTTAGGACTTAATCAGGACCCTGATGTTCCTTTAGTGTCTATCATTACTAGATTAGACAGACAAAAGGGAATAGATTTGATTATAGACAGCTTTGATAGATTGATGAAATTAGGTATCCAGTTTGTTCTTCTTGGAAATGGTGAGCCTAAATATGAAGATTTCTTTAAATGGAAAGAAAGACAATATCCTGGAAGAGTCTGCTCATATATTGGATTTAACCAGCCTTTATCTATGGAGATATACAGTGGGTCAGATATGTTTTTAATGCCTTCTATCTTTGAACCTTGCGGCCTTTCTCAAATGATTGCTATGAGATACAGCTGTGTCCCTATAGTCAGAGAAACAGGTGGTTTAAAAGATACAGTCACTCCTTACAATGAATATACTGGAGAAGGAGATGGATTTGGTTTTAAAAATATAAGCAGTGATGAATTATATCAAACTCTGGAATATGCAATTTCTATTTATAAAGATAAAGATAAGTGGGAAAAAATTGTAAAAAGTGCTAAAGCTAGAGATAATAACTGGAATACATCTGCTAAAAAATATATTTCACTTTATAACGAAATTACAAAATAGAAAAAAAGGGAGAATACTTACAGGTAAGCTCCCTTTTACTATTTTTATTCTTGTACTCTGATTAGTAATTTTTAATTTAATTACTAATAGACTGTTATAAATTACTAACTATTTGTATTCTTTAAGTAATCTTCTTTTGTGTCCATTTCTTTATTGTATCTTTTATACTTTTTAGAAAATGGTTTTTTCATCTTAAAATACTTTTTATTTATGTTTTAAATCTATTTTTATTTAAAATTTTTCTAAAATCATTGTTCAATATAAATATAATAGTTACAATTATTAATGAAATTATTCCAACACTTATAGCTTTATAAAACCAAATTATCCAATTATTAATATTATTCAAACTTAATTTAAATACTTTACTTACAAAATAATCAATTGATATCATACTCAGTATAGATAAAGAAAAATATTTCATTAATGTTTTTAAATATTTTATTCCCTTTTGTTCAAAACATCTTTTAAATACTAATATAGGTTTTAAAATTAAAATTATAACTAAATTTGAAATTAAAGTTCCAATTATAACTCCATTCAACTGCATTTTTTGAACCATTATTAATGAAAATATTAAGTTTAATATCCCTTCTAAAAAAGGAGCATAAATGTCATCAAAAAAACCAGAAACAGTTTTAAAGATATCGGTTACTCCTCTTATCATTTGTATAAAAAGATTTATCAATATTAAAATTACACTTATCTTAGGTAACACATATTCTTCGCCTAACCAAAGTTTTATAAAAGGTGTTATTAAATAATATGTGCAAATAATTAAAAAAGTTGATATATAAAAATAAATTATGTATATTTCATTCCATTTTTTATAAATATCTTCTTTGGTATTTTCAGCTACATATTTTCCCATAATAGGAGTTAAAGCATCAGTAATTATTCCAATTAATATTATCAACATTTGATATATCATTAAATAACTTGAATATATACCAATTATACTTAAAGAAACAAATTTAGACAATACTATATAATCTGTATTAAAAACTATTACTCCTGCCAATTTATGCCAAAATAAATTTTTAGTATCCTTAATTAAGTTTTTATCAATTATTTTAACTTTATCAATTTTATAGTTAATTTTATAATTATAATTATAAAAAATATAAAGATATAAATTTTCTAAAATCATGATTAAAATAAAAATCAAAAAAGATTGAGTTTTTATCATAAAAATTATTTGTAAAATTTGAAAAACAATTCTTCCTGAGCCTTGTATCATTCTAACTTTATTAAATTCTTGGTTTGCAGTAAACAATATTGGATATTTTGCATAAAGATATGAAATTGAAGTATTTATAACATACAAACTCCAAAATATATATAACATATGACCATAACTATTAACTTTGATAAAATTATGTAGCATCACATTTAATAATAAACCCACTAATAATATTACTAAAGCAACTCTTTTATAAAAATAATTTATTGTTGCTATAATTATATTTATTTGATCTTGATTTCTCTCTGATAGAGGTCTATACAATGCATATGCAGATGCCATACCTATTCCCATATCAGCCAAATTTAAATATGCAATTATCTGGGTAAATAATCTCATTAATCCAAGAGTTTCTAAGCCCATATATTTACTAAAATAACCATTCAAAATAAAACCAGATATACTTGTTCCTAATGTAATTATCAAATTTAATTTCAAGTTTTGCTTCAAAATTTTTTTCATAATTAATTATCCTTTTATTTTAATAATTTTTTCAAATTTTTCTAAAAAGTTTTCATCTCCAAATGTTTTATTTATATCTAAATCTTCTTTTTCTTTCTCTTTTAGATTAAGTATTGCAAATTTTATTTTTTCTACAAAATCATTTTTTGAATCTAATGAGACAAAATATTTTTTTTTATAATTTTCTAAAACTTCACAACTTCCCAGAATTTTAGTAGCAACAATCATTTTATTAAAAATCATTGCTTCTATTAACGTTGTTGGCAGTCCTTCATAAAGAGAAGAGGATACATATATATTTGATTCTTTTAAATAAGGATAAGGATTTTCTTTAAATCCTAAAAGATATATTTTCTTTTCTAACTTTAATTTTTTTATTAAAGTTTCTATTTTATACATTTCTTCTCCTTTACCAATTATATATAATTTTACATTTTTATATTCTTTTAGAACTTCACTTATAACCTCTATTAAGTTTAAATACCCTTTCTCTGGAGATAATCTTCCTATTGTCAGAATATTTATATCATCTTCATTATATAATTTATTTTGCATTTTTGATTCTTCTTTTATTTTTTTTATATTTATTGGATTATATAAAACTTTTATTTTAGGGAAAAGAAAGGAATATTTTTTTTCAGCTAATTCCTTTACTGATTTAGATACTGCTATAATTATTTCTAATTTTTCATAAACATTTTTTTCCATTTTAGTTTGAATTTTACTTAATTTATTGATATCTGAATGTAACCAACCTATTTTTACAGATTTTAATTTTAGATTTGCTGCAATAAAATTAGATGGTCCTTCTTGAAATCCAATTATATATTTATATTCTTTTCCTTTTAAAATTTGATTAGACTTCATTTTTAAATACCACAAATAAATGTTTCTTCTAAATATTCCTTTAAAAAATATGCCTAACAACTTTTCTTTCAAACTATAATTTAAAAATAAAAGTTCTCTTAAAGGAATTTGTTTATATTTTGGAAAAATATTCATTATTTTTATATTTTCTTTAACATATTTTCTATATATACCATAATCATTAATCAATAGCAGCTCTACTTCATACTTTGTTCCAAAAATATTCAAGCATTCTATTAATATCTTTTGACTCCCTCCACTCCCGAGTGTATCCATAATAAAAAGTACTTTATTCATTTATTCTCATTCCTTTATTTTTATTGATTTTCTATAATATCTTTTTTAATTTTCTTATTCATAATAGATTTTAAAAATTTTATAAACAATAAAAAAACACAATATATTAAAAAAAATTGTATTATTTCTGATAATACTGGGAAAAAAGAAGCTCTTGGACTTATATATAAATTTTTTATAATAGGAATCATCATATATAGTTTAAATCTTGATGAAAGAAGGCTTTTTTCTATATTTGGAAAGGTATAACCTAATAAAACATTTATAAAAAATATAAAAATAATTCCTCCAAAATTATATAATTCTGCTAAATAATTTCCTCCTACACCAAATCCTAATAAATAGTATTCTTTATTTATCTGATATGATAAATGTGCTGAAATATTTGTTGTATGTAATAGTACTTCTAAAGATTGTTTTTTTGAATCATAGTTTTCAAACAAAAATACTATATAGTCTCTAATTGGTGAAAATAGCATTAATGTTGGATTTACTAAATATTTATCAATAAAAAGTTTATTTAAACCTATTATTCCTACACTTCCCCCCTGCTCTTTAAAAAATTTAATTATAGAATTTACTATACTCATACTTGAATTTATGCTACTTCTCATATTAGAAATTAACTGAAAAAAAAGTATTAGTGGAATAAATATTAATATCATTTTCTTAGTTACTTGTTTCTTAAATAAGATAATATAATATGTTAAGATAAGAAGTAAATTTATACCCAAAATTGTTCTTCCACCTTTAAGACTTTGAATTAAATTTATAATAACAAAAATAAAACTACACTTTAAAAAGTTCTTATGAGACGGTTTTGAGGCTAAAAATAAATAATAACTAAAAAAAAATAAAATATTCCATCCTTTTGTCCAAATTGGTAAAGAATAATTAAAGAATTCTCCATTATAAAGACCTGCATAACCTATCATTTTTATAATTTTTATTTCTAAAATTAACCTCATTAACAAAGGTAAAAATGAAATATAAATAATAACTTGAGATACTTTTTCCCAAATCTTATCTTCTTTTATTTTTACAACATATTTTTTTTTACAATTTTTATATAAAGTCATCCCTGTATATAGTCCTAAAATTGCAATAATTAATATTTTCAATGTATAGATTACTGTTTCGATATTTAAATAGCCATAATTAAAGATTTCAAGATTCCACCAATATTGTTTTGAAAATTTTGAAAAAAATATATTGCTTAAATTAAAAACTCCAAATGATAGTATAAAAAAGAAAATTATTGAAATTCCATTATTTATTTTGTAAGAATAATATAATATATATACATATATCATTAATAAAAAAGTTTCATTTGCCTTCAGTTCAGGCATAACTATAAGAAGAAACAAATAAATAATAGAAAATAATATTATACAAATAATTTCATTTAACAAATCTTTTATTTTCATTTTCTATTGATGAACTTAAAATCTTATTGCAAATATTTTCTACTGAAAATATTTGCTCATAATATCTTCGCCCATTTTCTCCTTTCTTATTTCTATCTTCTTCATCAAATACTATTTTTAAAGCATTCTGGAGTAACGATTTTTCATCTCCTGCTATTGAAGCATAGCCTCCCTTTATTTCATTTTCTAATATATTTCCATAATCAGTAAATTTATCAATTGAAGCTATTATTGGCAATCCTACTTTTAAATAATCTAAACTTTTAGAAGGAAAACTTGGAACAGTTAATTTAGAAGATAAGCTAACTATCCCTATATCAAAACTAGCAATTATTTCTTCATATTTTTCTCTTGGAATATAATCTAAAAATTTTATATTTACTATTTTTTGATCATTAACTATCTTTTTTAATCGTTCTTTGTCTGTCCCTTTTCCTATAAAAATAAATTTAATCCTTTCATAACTCAATAATTTTTTTGCCAAATTAATAATATTATCTAATTCTTGAACTATACTATGGGCTCCACCATATACAAAAATAATATCATCTTTTTTATATCCTAATATTTCCCTTGTTTGACTTCTTGAGTATTCTTTTCTCGAAGATATTTTAGCCCATATTGGGATTATCTTTAACTTCAATGGATCTATCCCTTTATAATTCATTAATAAAAACTCTTTGTTTCTCTTAGTCATACATCCTATCTTTTTATAAATTAAATAACTTCTATTTTCTAATATCTTCAAAATTTGAAAAAATAATTTAGATTTTAATAAATTTAGATCTAATAAATAATAAGGAAAAAAATCCCATAAAATTAAATAAGATGTTCCAGTAGATAGTTTTTGATAATATTTTACTATTTTGCTTGTTAGTAATGCTGGTGTAAATCCTATTATTAAATCAAATTTTATTTTTTTTAGATGTTTTTTAGTACTTCTTAAGGCCAATATTTGAAATATAAATTGTTTAATAAATTTTATAATTATAAAATCTGAAAAAAATAATTTTGGTAATTTATATCTATAAACTTTTATTTCATTTTCTTCTTTATATGAAGTTTCAGGGTCATCTTTTAACCATGATAAAGCTATCACATATACTTTATAATCTCTAGATTTAAGTTCATTAGCTAATTCATTTGTTAACCATTGATTACCTTGAATGCCATATTTTGTTGTTACTAACAATATATTTTTCATTAAACTTCCTTTCTCCATACTACTCTATTTATATAATCTGTATAAGATAATATTATTCTTAAAACTTTATCTGATACATTTGGCATAGAGTAATCATCTACTTTTCTTAAAGTAGTTTTATCTTGTGTTTCTAGAATACTTAATCCTTGCATTATTCTTTCTTTTTTCAATCCTACCATCATTACTGATGTTTCTTCCATAGCTTCTGGTCTTTCATGAGCTTCTCTTATATTCAATGCTGGAAAGTTTAATACAGAGGATTCCTCACTTATTGTTCCTGAATCACTAAGTACTGCTTTAGCCTCTTTTTGAAGTTTTACATAATCATTAAATCCAAGTGGTTTCATCAAATTTATTAAAGGATTAAAAATTATTCCTAATTCTTCTATCCTCTTTCTTGTTCTTGGGTGTGTGGATACTATTATTGGTAAATTATATTTTTCTGCTACCGCGTTTAAGCTTTCTACTAAGCTTAAAAAATTTCTATCAGAACCTACATTTTCTTCCCTATGAGCTGAAACAACAAAAAATTTTCCTTTTTCTAAATTTAATTTATCTAAGATATTTGAATCTTCAATATCTTTTAATTTCATATTTATTACTTCAAATATTGGACTTCCTGTTTTTATAATTCTATCTGCTGGTAATCCTTCTCTTAGTAGATATTCCCTAGCTATATCACTATATGTTAAATTGATATCTGCTATATGGTCTACTATCTTTCTATTAGTTTCCTCTGGAACTCTTTGATCGAAGCATCTGTTACCTGCTTCCATATGAAAGATAGGTATTTTCTTTTTTTTAGCAACTATTGCTGCTAAACATGAATTTGTATCTCCAAGAACTAAAAATGCATCAGGCTTTACTACATCTAGTAAAGAATCCATTTTTATTAAAATATTTCCTATTGTTTCGCTTGGTTTTCCAGTAGCCGTTTCTAAAAAATAATCTGGTTTTCTTATATTAAAATCTTTAAAAAAAATTTCATTTAGCTCATAATCATAGTTTTGACCTGTATGTACTATTGTGTGATCTATTGCATCTGATTTCTCTAGTTTGGCTATTACTGCTGAAAGCCTTATTATCTCTGGTCTTGTTCCTACTATTGTCATTACTTTTATTTTTTTCATTCATTACACCTCTAAGTAGTATGTATCTGGATTTTCTTTATCAAATAATTCATTTGCCCATATCACAAGTATCATTTCTCCAGTACCTATGTTCGTTATATTATGTGTATATCCAACTGGTATATCCACCACTTCTAATTTTTTATCAGATACATGATATTCAATCACTTTATCACTGTATATATTTCTAAATCTAATAACAGCTTCTCCCTTTATTACTAAAAATTTTTCATTTTTAGTATTATGATAATGATTTCCTCTTGTTATTCCAGGTTTTGAAGTTGAAATTGAGAATTGTCCACTATCCACTGTTCTTAATATTTCAACAAAAGCTCCTCTATTATCCTTGTGTTCTGTAAGCCCATATGAAAAGTTATCTTTTGAAAGATATGATAGATAAGTTGAATATAGTGCTCTTTCAAATCCTTTTCCTACTTTTTCTATTACAAGAGTTTTTCTATTATTTTTAAATGAATGAATAAGATCTGAAATCTCTCCAAGAGTTTTACTGTATACTGTTGGTATCTCGTAATATTCTTTAATTTCTATCTTTTCATGCAAATGAGAAACGAAAGTATTTACAACATCATCTATATATACAAAATTTAATTTTACATTTCTATCTGATATAGTTATATCTATATTATTTGCTATATTGTAACACCAAGTAGCAATTACAGAGTTGTAGTTTGGTCTGCACCATTTTCCAAAGACATTTGGAAGTCTGTAAATATATATTTGTGCATTATTTCTTTTACTATATTCTCTTAGAAAAATTTCTCCTTCTAACTTACTCTTTCCATAATCATTATCTTTTTCTGCCTGAATTGATGAAGTAACAAGAATTGGTATTTTTAATTCTTTTTTTTCTATTACATCTATCAGTTCTTTTATGGTATCTCTATTTCCTTTATAGAATTCTTCTGGATTCTCTGGTCTGTTTATTCCTGCAAGATGAAAGATAAAATCTATTTTTTCTATATATTCCTCAATTTCATCTATAGTATTTTCTTTATCAAATTGATGAATAACAATCCCATCTATCCTCAATAATCTTTCCACAAGGTTTTTTCCTATAAATCCTTTTGCTCCTGTTACAAGAACTTCCATAGTCATTTCACCCCAAACTCTTTTAATTCATCTTGTATTTCATATAGATTCAAAATCATCTTCTTTAATTCTTCTTCATTTAGTCTATATGTATTATGAGAATTATATTCATCTGCTTGAGTGATTACTTCCTGTCCATCTTCAAAGTATTTCGAATAATTAAGATCTCTTCCATCTGCTGGAACTCTAAAATATTCTCCCATATCTATTGCCCTTACTTTTTCTTCTTTAGTCATTAGAACTTCATAAAGTTTTTCTCCATGTCTTGTTCCTATTATTTTTACTTCATGTTCTGGTTTTCCTAATATATCTTTCATTGCATAAGCAAGAACTTCAATTGTTGCTGCTGGTGATTTTTGAATAAATAGATCTCCATTCTTTCCATTTTTAAATGCAAATAATACTAAATCTACTGCCTGATCTAAACTCATCATAAATCTTGTCATATTTGGATCTGTTATTGTTATTGGTTTTCCATTTCTTACTTGATCTATAAATAAGGGAATAACTGAACCACGTGATGCCATTACATTTCCATATCTTGTAAGGCATATTGTAGTTTCTTCTTCATTAATATTTCTTCCTTTTGCTACTATTACTTTTTCCATAAGAGCTTTTGACATTCCCATTGCATTTATTGGATAAGCTGCTTTATCAGTACTTAAGCAAACTACTTTCTTAACTTTTGATGCTATTGCTGCATTTAAAACATTTTCTGTTCCTAATATGTTAGTATAAACAGCCTGTACTGGATAGAATTCACATGATGGTACCTGCTTAAGTGCTGCTGCATGAAATACAAAGTCTACTCCTCTCATCACATCCATTACTGAGTTGTAGTCTCTTACATCTCCAATATAGAACTTCAACTTAGGATTATTATATGCTTTTCTCATATCATCCTGTTTTTTTTCATCTCTTGAAAAAATTCTTATTTCTCCAATATCAGTTTTTAAAAATCTTCTAAGTACAGCATTTCCAAATGATCCTGTTCCTCCTGTTATCAGTAAAACCTTATCTTTAAACATAAAATCTATCTCCTTAATCTTTTTTTATTATATTCATTATTGTTTTATATGCCTTGTCTACTCCTAAATGTTCTTCATAATATCCTCTTCCATTATTTCCTAACTGCTTTCTTAAATCTTTACTATTGTATAAAGTTAAAAATTTTTCATATAAATCTTCAACATTTCCAGCCTCAGCAAAAATTCCTCCCCTTACCTCTTTTTCAAGAAATTTTCCATAGTCTGTTGCTGAACATTTATCTAAACTTGCTAAAATTGGAAGAGATAACTTAAAATAATCTGTTGTCTTTGAAGGAAAATTTGGCACTGTAAATCTTTCATCAAGGCTTACAAGACCGATATTACAAGCGCTTGTAAATTTTTCATAGTCTTCTCTTGGCAGCTGATCTATAAATCTGATATTTTTTAACTTCTTATCCATGGCTATTTTTTTCAACCTTTCTCTTTCTGAACCATTACCTGCAAATATGAATTTCACCTCTGGTAATTCTAAGCATTTTTCAGCTAAAGATAGTATATTTTCTAATTTTTGTGGTTTTCCCATATTTCCACCAAATATAGCTAAAAAATCTTTTTCTGAATATCCATATTTTTTTCTTATTTCTTCTTTATTTATTTCTAATTTAGGTTTTAGATATGCCCAATTTTTTAATAATTTTATCTTATTTTTATCTAAACATTCATATTTCTCTTGTAAATATTTAATATTTCCATTTGACATACACCAAATTTGATCATATGCTAAAAACATTTTCTTTTCTTTTTGTTTAAAAAAATTAAATATTATATTATTTTTCATCATTCCAATGTCTTTTGCATTTTGTGGAAAAATATCCCATAAAATTAAATGTGCTGGACATTTAAAATACCTTTTTAAAGGATTGATTAGTGATGCATCTGATAAAAATGGTGTATGAGTTATTATTAAATCATATTTTTTATCTCCTAAATATTTTAAAATACCTCTTTTTAATTTAGGTATCATTGTTAATGTTGTTATTCCTTTTTCTATTTTGTTCCCTACATTAAAATAGTTTCCAGTTTTAACTCTTAAAACTTCATATCCATTTTCTATTTTATATTCTGTTTCTCTTTTAAATTTTTTTTCTAAAATTGTTACTACAGTAATATTATTTCCATTTCTTGAAAATTCATCTGATAAATCTTTTGTCAATGTTGAATCATTTTCACTTCTTGAATGTCTTAAATAAAGAAATAGTATATTCATCAATTCTCACCCATTTATTGTTGATTAAATTTAAAAAATTTTATTTTTTAATCAATACTCAACTCCTATTTTTTCTACCAATTCACTCTTTTTATTTAAAAGTATTTCATCTTTTACTATCCACTGAATTTTTGCTTTATCTACTATTTTTAAGAAAGTAGCTATTATCAGATAAATATCATTCCAAAAGTTTCTATTTTCTATATAATATAGATTAAGTTCTATCTTATATGGCATTATCTGTTCTATATAGAATTTCTCTGGATCTGAAACCTGATTCATCAGATACTCCTCATCTGAAAACACTATGCTTGCTGGAGATGATATTCCACTTCTTACTTTAAAGATTCCTTTGCCTCTTTCAGAATAATATTTTAATCTTCTTGGAAGTTCTGGCCTTGGTCCTATAAAGCTCATATCTCCAACAAGGATATTAAACAACTGCGGAAGTTCATCAATCTTTGTCTTTCTGATAAATTTTCCTATTGGTGTTATTGCACTGCTATTTCCTTTTACTTGTATCCCTTTAGCATCTTTATCAAAATCTGTCCTCATACTTCTAAATTTATATATAGTAAATTCTCTTGCTCCTTTTGTCAGTCTTTTCTGCTTAAATAATATCGGACCAGAAGAAGTCAACTTTATAATTAATCCTATTAATATCATTAAAGGTAAAAAAAATATTATTCCTAAAAATGATACTGTTATGTCAAATACTCTTTTTAAAAACATTTTTTCTTTCCCCCATTACAAATAACTTACTTCTTTATATGAAACAACTAACTTTTTCATTATATCTTTGATTTCATCTATGTTTGCATGTTGTCCTGCTTCCCATAGCCTTTCAAAGAATTGTGTTATATCTACTTCTCCATCTTCAATTTTTGTTATGAAGATTTTTTTATTTTCTGTCTTTATCGCTGAATTTATATCATAGAGAAGTTCTTCAAATAACTTTTCCCCTGGTCTAAGTCCTACTATATCTATTCCTACATTTGAGTTTGAAAGTTTTATCATTGTTTGTGCAAGATCATAAATTTTTACTGGCTTTCCCATATCAAGAATAAATATTTCTCCACCATTTCCTAACGATCCTGCTTCTATTACTAATTGTGCTGCTTCTGGTATTGTCATAAAATATCTTGTTATATCTTTATGGGTAAGAGTTAGATTTTTTCCTTCCTCTAATAGTTTTCTAAATATCGGAATAACAGAACCATTACTTCCAAGTACATTTCCGAATCTTACTGCCATATATTTTGTATGTTTAGCAACTTTATTCATATGCTGAATTACAAGTTCACATGCTCTTTTACTAGCTCCCATGAGATTTGTTGGATTTACTGCTTTATCTGTTGAGATAAGAACCATTCTTTCAACTCTGTATTTATCTGCACATTCAGCTACATTTTTAGTTCCAAATATATTGTTCTTTATCGCTTCCTCCGGATTATGCTCCATCAGAGGTACATGTTTATGCGCTGCTGCATGGAATACTATATTTGGTCTATATTTTTCAAAAAGTATTTCAAGTTTTTTCTTTTCCCTTACATTGCATATTTCTGATATAAGTTCAAGATTTGGGTACTTTCTCTTCATTTCAAGTTCAAGAAAATATATTGAATTTTCATTGATATCAATATTTACAAGCTGCTTGGGAGAATATCTAGCTATCTGTCTTGAAAGTTCAGAACCTATACTTCCTGCTCCACCAGTTACAAAAATAACTTTTCCTTCAATTAAATTTCTAATATTTTCATCATTAATCACTATTTCATCTCTTCCCAATAGATCTTCTATTCTTACTTTTCTTAATTGAGAAGCCAATTCTCTATTTTCAAGTATCTCTGCTATAGTTGGAACTGTTTTAATCTCCACATTTCCAACTGACTTTATTCTATCCACAATATTTCTCATTTCTGAACTATGAAGAGAAGGCAGTGCTAAAAGTACTTCAGAGACTTTTTCTCTTTTAATTATTTCTTCTAAATTTTCCTTATCCCCCAAAACTTTTATATTATATATATATGTATCTTTTTTCTTTGGATCATCATCTAAAAATCCAACTATATGATAGGGAAATATTGGATTTGTCATTGATTCCTGAGCTAATATTGCTCCTGCTTCTCCTGCACCATATACTAAAACCCTCTCTTCTGGAACTAATCCTCTATTTTTACTTTTATAGAATCTCTTTAATCTAAATAAATATCTACAAAATAATTGAAAAGAAATTGAAAGTATTAAAGAAACTAAAACAGTAGATACTGGATAATCAATTATTCTTGTATATATAATTATTAAAAAAGCAATTGTTGATATACTGTTTAAAAAGATAAGGTTCAAAACATCTAATATATTTGTATAACTCCAGCTCTTATCATTCATTCTTGTATAAAAATATCCAATCAAAAATATCCCTAGATAAGTGAATAGGTACTCTGTCTCTAATTTTTCTTCCCATTCTAAACCATACTTCGATATAAAAGCACCTACCATTCCAAAAATTATTCCTAAAGAATCTATTCCAAATTTTATAAAACTTCGCTCATTTATTAATTTAGGAGTTTCATTTTTATTTTTTTCTTTAAATTTTACTATTAATCTATAAATAAATAATTGAAAAAGCGAAAATACTATAAATACTGTAAAAATTGAAAGAATTTTATAAAATAAAAAGAAAATTCCAAATATTAAACTATTAATAAAAATTGTATTACAGCCCACTTTTTCTTCATTAAAATTTAAATTTCCTGTCATAGAATAGAAGAAAACTAAAATAATAAATAGGCCATATACAGCAGTATTTATACTAAATCCTGTTATTCTAAGCATCATTTCATAAACTATGAATAACAAAGCTATATATATTATTCCTAAAAGACTTATTTTTTTTCTCTCCATAAGAAAATCCTCCCAAGATTTTTCGTATCTTTATTTTTTATTTTTTTATTCTTAATAAATGTCGAAAATATAGTTTTCAAACTAAATTATACATCATTATTTTATTTTTTTCTACATGATTATAAAAACCATTACACAAAGAAAACTTTTAAACTTGTCATAATAATCTTTAAAATTAGAAACTTCTTTTTTTTATAATTATATTTTTTTTATATTTTTTTAAAATCAAATTTCATTTTCTATTTTATTTAATTTTTAATGTTTGACAACATATTTTACGTTTTTTATATAATATAAATATGTTAATTATGTGTTTTAAAGAAATAAAAAAGAGATCATTCCTAAAATATGATCTCTTTTTTATTTAAATATAATTTTAATCGTTTTTATTCTTTAATTCTATAACATATCTAAAACATATTTTTATTTGAAAAAATATGTTTTTATTTTTTAATATTATTTTAATAATTTTTTAAATTTAATTTTTATTTTTCTAAATTATTTAATAATATAGCACTACTCTAGAATGTACAAATATTAGAATTTGCTTATAAATTATAATAAATTTTTTATTTTTTTCTCAATTATTCTTCTTAATATTTTTTTAGTAAAAACTTTATTCTTCCAATAAGATTTATTAAATAAAGATATTTTATAATACATGATTGTTTTTAAAACTTCTTTTACATCTACCTTAATTATTTCCATCTCTTCTTTTGAATATTTTTCTTCAAAAATATTTTTTAATTTTATTTCAAATTCTCTCGTTTCTGATAAAGAAATATCCATATTTTGTGCTTTATAACTCAATGCTTTATAATATGTCATTACTAAATATACTCTAGTTTTTTTAAAATCATTATTTTTTATTTTTTCCATAATTTTTTCCAAATATATTATAATTTTTTTATATGCTTCTATTTCTTTCGTTTTATCTGGATTAGTTGTAGTACTCCCATTTCTATTTTGTCTATAATAATAATGGAATTTATTTATATATTTTACATTATTTGATGTAATAAATGCTGTAAAATTAAATGGAACATCCTCAGTTATAATTTTTTCTATAAATAATATATGATTTTCTTTTAAAAAACTTCGTTTATATAATTTAGAGGTCACACATTTGAATTTAAGCAACTGATTAGTCCAAATCATACTCCCTATTTTTGTCTTTTTCTCATAATTAATTTCTCTTCTTTTACATTTACTTAAATTATCATATAAAATAAAATCAGAAAATATTATATCTGCATCTTCAGCATCTTTATATAAATCCTCTATCATTGTTAATTCAATAAAATCATCAGGATCAACAAAAGAAATGTATTCTCCTTTTGCTATCTCCATTCCTGTATTTCTTGCTGATGAAACTCCACCATTTTCTTTATTTACTATAGTTATTCTTTCATCTGAGAAAAATCTTTCTATTTTTTTCATAGAGTTATCTTGTGTTCCATCATTTACTATTATTATTTCTATTTCTTCCAATGTTTGATTCACTACTGACTCCATACATTCTTCTATATATTTCTCTACATTATAGACTGGTATAATTATACTTACTTTTATTTCATTCATTTATATTTTCCTTTCTCACTTTACATAAAGCTAAAGCAAATGTAAAGAATACTAATTGATTAACTTTACTAAAGTATATATTACAATCTGTTAAGCCAGTTAGATTTAAAAAAACTACTAAACTAATAGAAAGATAAATCAATATTTCTTGACTTTTTATTTGTGTTGATTTTAATTTTTTTATAAACTCCAAAAATAAAAAAATATTAAAACAAATATAAAATGTTAATGCACCTATCCCTTGAGTTACCATTATTTCTAAAAAATTATTATGAAGATGTGGATTTTTTTCCCAAGAAATAGCTCCTAATTCATGATTTTTATAATAACAGAACCCTAATGCCTTGTACTTATTTTCTTTAAAATCGTTAATTCCTTTTTTCCAAATTTTTATCCTTGTTTCTTTTTCCAAGTTTTCTATCGATGTCAATTGTTTTACTCTATATAGATATTTATTTACATGTGGTTCTTTAATAAAACAAATACCTAAAATAAAAAAAACAATTAAATATTTAAATTTTATTTTAAATTTAATTAAAAGTGTTATTGCTATTATTAAAGGAATTACTAAAAGAGTTATTCTGCTATTTGTACTAATTAATACTAAAAAAGATAATGCAAAAATAATAAAGGAAATACCTTTAACAATAATTTTCTTTGAATATAGCAAAGAAAAAAAACTCATTAAAACATAAATTCCTACTTCAATGGTCAATATTGTTGGTTCTGTTCTCATTTTTACTCTATAGTATGGTGAAAAGTTATTTAAATGCCATTCTTCTAAGCCTTTTATTGTCACTATTAGTGAACATAATATAAAGAAAAGTAAAAAATTTTTATAATATTTCTCATTTAATTCTAATTGGGTCAAGCATAAAAATAATATATAATTATGAAATACTATTTTAAAAAATAACTCAATATTATAATTTATAGAATCACTTTTAAAAAAACTCAAAGCCATAAAAAAAATATATCCAACTATACTAACAATTAATCCCATAGATATTTTATTATATTTTCTCTTATATAAACAAAAAAATATAGTTATTCCCATTAAAATACAATCTACAACATATCTTTCGCTTCCTTTTCTAATTATAAAGAAAATAATTACCATTGTTAATATACTTAATATTTCAGTATTTTTACTTAAAAAAATTTTTTTCACTATTATCCCCTTTATTAATTCATAGATTTAAAAGTTCAATGAAAGATTTTTCAAACTCATCTATACTTATATTATTTATTTCCAAATTTGAATATTTTTCATCTTTTACTTCATTTAAATTCTCTTTTTTTCCTTCCAATATTTTAGTAAATTTTTCATTATGAACATATGGAACCTTCTTGCTCCTGAATAGAGCTATTTGTTTTTTTCTTAGTGTATATCTAAAATTATATAACCCAGAATCAAATCCAATAAAAATTTTTGCCTTTGCCACTATTTCCAAAACACTTTGTAAATTAGTTTTATTTACTAAGTTTACTATGTTTTCATTTGAACATAACTCAATTATTTTTTTTGAATATATTTCCTGAGATTTCCCACCACCTACTAAATAAATTTTCTCTTCTGGACAAATACTTGCCATCGTCTTTATATATTCACTCATTTTATAGGGATTACAAACTCTATTTTTATCAGTTGCTCCTACCCCAATCACAATACCTTCATTACAAAAAGAAGTGTAAAATTTATCTTTTAAATTTGGAATTAATTCTTCTTTTTCTATTGATTTATCAAATAAAAATATTGCTATCTCCTTTAGAAAATCAATTATATTTTTCTCTTCCTCATTAAAAATTTTTTTTGTTCTTAATTTTAAACTCTTTGTATAACATTTATTATTTTTTTTATCCTCTTCTTCTAAAGCTTCTATTCCTAATTTTTCTTTTGAATAAATATTTCGTATAAGATCATCATTGCTCCATTCAAGATTAATAAATTTTTTTATTCCAATTTTATTAATCTGATACATTTTTTTTATTCTTCTAATTAAATTATATCTTTCTTTTCTTGAAATAGTAATAATCGGAAACTCTAAAGCTTTTCCAAGAAAATTATATTCTTCTCTTACTAAAAAAAATACATTTTCATATCCATATTTTTCAATAATCTTTTCTATTAATTTACTTCTTATTACAATATCTCCCAGTCCATCAGTCATTTTAACTATTATTCTTTGAGGGTTTTTAATTTTTTTTTTGAAAAAGCAAAGAAAAAAATTGGTAAAAAAAACATTTACTTCATCTCTCACATATGATTTTTTTAAAAAAAATTTCTTTTTCATATTTTCCATCCTTTTTTTCTCAACTCTTTTTTCTTTGATTTTATTTTTTCTATAAATTTTAGCTTTTTTATTTTTCTTATAAGTAAAATTACATAGTATGAAAAATCCTTGTTTTTTTTATAATATTTTTCTTCTACTTTATATTCTTTTTCTATTACCAATAAATCATTCTTCATTATAAAAAGATCATTCCATCTCTTAAAATAAAATAAACTTTCTTTTTTTCCCTGAGTATCTATTATTTTTATTCCATTTAAGCTTTTTATGAAGTTTGAAGTATTTAAATCTCCATGATATATTTTTC
>UMAD01014406.1_pt1 | contig 75768 bp, 84 predicted proteins | sample 1963631 | NCBI WGS metagenome assembly UMAD01 (sample SAMEA4835908, study PRJEB28245) | human gut metagenome | biome: gut microbiome; material: fecal sample | place: Denmark | collected 2008 | reverse complement strand
AATTTTTTAGTTGACATTTAATAGTTAGTCTATTTTTATTTATTCTATTACTTCATATTTATTGTTTTTATATACTAACGGCTTACACTTATTAGTTTTCAAAGCTTCTATAAGTTCTTTTACATTATTTACTCTATACGGAAGAAGAGTAGCAAATACCCCCACTTTTTCCTTTACATGAGCATCACTTGATCCAAGAACCTGTATTCCAAGTTTTTTTGCAGTTGCTACAGCCAGACCATTATGATATTCACTTGTACTTCCATTATATCCTTCAATGGCTGTGAGTCCTTTTACTATGTTAAGCTTATCTTCCAGTCCTCTATTATTTGTTCTGTATGGATGAGCAGCAGTGCAAGTTCCTCCTGCTTTAGCTACATAATCTATAAATTCCTGAGCTGTCATCTGTTCCTCTGGAAGTTCATCAATTCCAAATGCAACTATATCTCCATCTTTAGTCAGATATTCTACTCCGGGAAAAATTGGAAAATCATATTTCTGAACCAGTTCCTCAATCTCTTTTCTTACATCAGTACTCTCATGGTTTGTAAGGGCAATTCCATCTAATCCTTTTATTCGGGCTTCTTTTATAATTTCCTCTATTGACACATGACTATCTGAAGAATATTTATTATCATGTAAATGTAAATCTACCTTCATCCGTCTCTCCTTTATTAATAATTTTATTCTTTCTCTATCTTCAATTTTATATTATATCATATTCTTGAATTTTTTTTATAAAATATTCCTGTTTTTTAGTTTGAATATGAAAAAAGAGCCTAGAAGGCTCTAAACTTTTTTATTTTTCTGAATACTGCTTATCTGTTACTTTTTCCATCCACTCTACTCCATTTCCTTTTTCATCATAACTTGTGACTGCCAGATGAGTCATGGCTGTTTCTGGGGCGGCTCCATGCCAATGCTTCACATTAGGGGGACATATTACAACATCTCCAGACCTTATCTCCTGTATTTTTCCTCCCCATTCCTGAGTCAGTCCTACTCCAGAAGTTACTATCAACTGCTGACCTTTTTGATGAATATGCCAATTTGTTCTAGCTCCTGGTTCAAAAGTTACATATCCTGCTGATACAGGAGTTTCTTTTGTAGGATTGTACAACATATCTATCTGTGCATCTCCTGTAAAATACTCTTCTGGCCCTTTTACAGATTTATTTGTTCCTACGGGAATAATTATTTGATCAGCAAAAGTTGTAAAAGACATTATTGGAATTAGTAATATTGAAGCTAAAAAAAACCTCTTAAATTTTTTGTTATTATTCATATTCATTTTATTTTCCTCCTCATTTTTATATTTTAAATAATACAAGTTAAAGTTAACTCGAGGTCAAGAAAAAAATTTAAATCTAAAAAAAGTTCTTGACTTCAAGTCGTCTTGAAGTTGTAAATTACTTTTAAGAAATAGAAATTTTTTATTCTATTCAAAAACATAGGAGGGAATAATAAAATGAAAAGATTACTTTTAGTATCATTATTGGTTTTAGGAGGAATGACAACAATGGCCGCATACTACAAGCAAAATCCATTTACATTGGCTTATGAGGGAGCAATAACAAAAAATGTAAAGGGAAGTGTAAATATCCAAACAGTAACATATAAATTAAATGGGATAGATATATCAGCAAATATTTATACTCCAGCTAATTACAGTCCTACAAAAAAATATCCTACAGTAGTAGTTGCTCACCCTAACGGTTCAGTAAAAGAGCAGGTAGCTGGATTATACGCACAAAATCTAGCTGAACAAGGTTATATTGCAATTACAGCAGATGCAGCTTATCAAGGTGCAAGTGGAGGAACTCCAAGAAACACTGATAAACCAGCCAATCGTGTAAATGATATTCATGGAATGGCAGACTATATTTTGAATTTCCCAGGAGTAGATCAAAATAATTTAGGTTTATTAGGAATCTGTGGCGGAGGTGGATATTCTATAAAAGCAGCTCAAACAGATAAAAGATTTAAAGCAGTAGCAACTATAAGCATGTTCAACTCAGGGGTAGTTCGTAGAGATGGATATATGAATGTTCAATTAGACAGTGTTCAGGAAAGATTAAAAGCTGCTTCTGATGCAAGATTAAGAGAAGCTATGGGAGGTAAGACTGAATATCCTAGCTCTAATTTTACTGATATGCCAGCAGAAGAAGCAGCAAAATTGACTACAGATTTATACAGAGAAGGATATGAATATTATGCTCAAACACATGCTCATCCAAATTCTTCTGGAACATATCCAATAAGCAACCTAATAGATTTAGCAGCTTTTGATGCTGTACATAATGCCAACCTTATAAATCAGCCATTATTAATGATTGCTGGAGATAAAGCAGACTCATTATATATGACACAAGATGTTTTTAATGCTGCAACTGGAACAAAAGATAAAGAATTATATTTAGTTAAAGGAGCTACACATATTCAAACATACTGGAAACCTGAATTTGTAAAAGATATAACTAATAAATTAACAGCATTTTACACTAAAAATTTAAAATAAGTAATATCATAAAAATTTATACCCCAACTATTTTCAAAAAGAGAGCGGCTGTAAGTCAGATTAATTTCTGCTTATGAGCCACTCTCATTTTTTTCTTATAATGATTTTCCTATTTCAATAAACTCTTCTATTTTATTTTTTTTCTGAAGAATTTCTCCAGCCATATAAGCTGATACAGCCTTATCTATTACTATTTCCCAACCTAAATAATCTGTAATACATCTAAACTGACTACTTATAAGTTCATACTGTTCTCCATGAACTCCATCAGCTCCAACAGCAATTATCCCAAATTTTCTATTTTCTTTTTTGTATTTATCTTCTGTGCTTTTACAATATAATTTATCAATAAGAATTTTTGCCTGCCCACTGATACCCCACCAATATACTGGAGAACCTAAAATAATAATATCTGCTTCAAACATTTTTTCAGTAAGCATATTTGTTTCATCAGAAAGAATACAGTTTCCTCCATTTGTTTTACAGCTTTTACAGTCAATACAACCATCAATTTTATGCTTAGTTATATCTATAAATTCTGTCTCATATTTTGTTTTATCAACTCCAGAATCGACTGCTTTCAAAATTGCCCTTGTATTTCCATCCATTCTTGGACTTCCATTTAAAAATATAATTTTTTTCATAGACCATTTCCTCCTTGTTATAAATATTTTTACAAATAAAAAAATATTTATTTTGATAATAGCAGTATATCACTTGGAGTTAACTCCAAGGCAAGTCTTTTATCACATATTTTTCAACTAAAATATTCCACCCAATAAAAGTGAGAAGCCATCAGAAATAAGGCTTCTCAAATTTTATTTTATATTTAAAATACAATTTTTATTTTTAAAAGAAAAGTATTTATCTTTCCTGACTTCTTTCTCTAGCACGTCTGTGTGAAGCTTCCCATTTCTCTTCTTTGCTCATATTCTCTTTTCTTTTTGTATTTCCTCCCTGTCTTTGAACTTCAACTCTTTTCATTCCTAAAGGTTTTCCATCTCCCTGTTCTGCATTTATAATATTACTTGAACAAGCGAATAGTACTAAAGCTGATAAAATCATTGTTGTTTTTTTCATTTTATTTCCTCCTGTTATATCTCTAATCTATTAATTTTTTAATGAAGATATAATTTCAAGATATTTTTCTATCATTTTTTACCAATTAAAATTTCTTTATATCATTTTATTAGCTTTAATATAATAATAAAAAATATAATCTAAAATTTAACTTCATTAAAATGTTACATTAAATCCAGCCCAAGCTTCTGGCTGCCATCTCCAATGAGAAGCCGATTTACCACTAGTTACAGCAAAGTTTCTATACTCAGCACCAGCTGCAACAAAAGCTTTAAAATTAGGTGAAACCTGATAATTAACTTGAATATATGGTAATGCATACAACGAATAATCTACATTATCTCTTCTTGAACTTCCATATGTTTTTTCCTGAGACCAGCTGTAATCATCATATCCACCTTCGAATCCAAAATCTATACCAAGTTTTCCATCAGCACTAGTATATAGATTTTGAGTATTATACAGATATGCCTCTACATCTACAGTAAAGTTTTCATCTTCCAATTTTCTGTTTCCATCAAACAATCTATCTCTTCCATAGAAATGTTTTGCTGTATACACATTTAATTCAAATGAGAATCCTAATGGAAATTCTGCTGATGCAAACAAATCCATTCCAAGCTGATTATCATAATCATTATCATTTGTTTCGCCCCATGCATATGCATATTTAGGAGCTAATATAAAATTAGTTACTTTTGCATAGTCATTATTAAACATATACTCTGCAAAATTAAATCTTGTTGAATACTCTAATTTCTGAACATTATCAGCTCCATCTTGGTAATGAACTCTTGAAGTAAAATTAACTTTTGAGTCCCCTAAATATCCATGGTCATAGAAATATCTCAATCTTACTTGAGTATTTGTATTTTCTGTTCTTCTGTCACTCTCTTTGTCAAGACTGTTCCAGTCTCTGATTCTCCAATAAAATCTTTGATTTTCTGTCACATTGATTGTTCCTGAGAACTGAGTTCTTGAATAATTATTTTCTCTGCTCCAGCCAGTATCATGATTCTGACCTTCAGCATCTCCATAATATCTATATTCAAGCTTCATATTTCCATTAGGTTTAAATCCCGCTGGAGCTCTATCTCTATAAACAATAACCTCTTTTTCTACGATTTTTACTGGTGCTTCATTTACTGCAACAGGTGCAGGTGTGATTTCTTTAGCTTGAACTATTGCAGCAGTTATCAGAAAAGAACTGATTAATAATAATGATTTTTTCATAAAATACCCCCTATTTTGATTTTTTCAAAATTATATATAGATAATAAATACTCTAAACAATAAAATAAATAAAAATTGCAATTTCTATACTTGGAAGATTATCATTTCGTGTTAATACTAAGTCAAATATTTTTTTATTTTATTTTTTCGTTCCATTAAAATTACTTTGTTTAAATTTGAAATCTATTTTCCTATATTTTTTTTAAATTGACACTAAGTTTTTTTTATGATACCATACAAGCAAATTTATTATAGATAAATATAAATTTGTTTATAAGGAGGGGGTAACATGATAAACCTTAGTATTGGAGAAGCTGCAAAAAAATTAAATACAACTACTCATACACTCCGTTATTATGATAATGAAGGCTTACTGCCTATAGAAAGAGATGTAAATGGAAGACGTATCTTTAGTACCAAAAATTTTATAATGTTAAATACAATAGAATGTCTTAAAGCTACTGGAATGTCGCTGAAAGATATTAAGCTGTACATTGATTGGTGTGAAGAAGGATTTGCTTCAGTTCAAAGACGTCATGCTTTATTTTTAGAGCGTAAAGCAACTGTAGAAAGTCAGATTGCAGCACTTCAAAAGACTTTAAAAACAATTAATTATAAGATTGATCTTTATGAAAATGCTTTAAACACCGGAGTATTAAATATGTGCGAAGCTGACCGTGAAGAACTGGCAAATAAAATTTTAAATGATGAACTTTAAAAACTTAACTGAATAGAAAGTAAAAAAATCTTTTTTGAATATTAAGTGATTACTTATAATAACCATTTAACTCAAAAAAGATTTTTTATTTTTTGCATCTAATTTTATTTTTATTTCAAAGATGAAATTTTCTCTTTTAAATTCAAAGACATTTTCTCTATCTCCTCAATCTTCTGTTGTAAAAGTTTATCCTGCTCCTCTAAAATTTGCCTTTTAATTTCTTTACTCCCTTTTTCTAATTGAAATAACCCTGTATGTTCAACCAGAATATCAGTAGAAATTCCTATATTTTTTAATGATACAGCAAAAAGTATCCACTCAGATTCCTCTTCACTGTAATATCTATGCCCTTCTTTTGTTCTTTGAGCATAAGGAATCAGCCCTATTTTTTCATAAAACCGTAATGTACATGCAGAAATATCATGTTTTTCACTGACTTCTTTTATTGTCATCTCTCTACCTCCTTGTAATTTGTAGTTATTTTTTACTAATAAAAATTCTTATCTTTCATAAATATTTTTTAAATTATTTTATATCCTGATATTACACCCTTGTGTTAACTTTAAGTCAATGAAAAAATTTTATAAAAAAATAACTTGACTTCGAGTCAACTCGAATATTTATACTTAACATAAATAGATTTTTATTAAGGAGGTAACTAATAATGAAAAAATTCAAACTTTCTTTCTTATTTGGAATAATGGGGGTATTTATGGGATTCTCTAATATTATAATGGCAAACAGCAACACTTTAACTCCTCAGCAAAGAGGTATCATTCCTATTGCTGCTTTTACATCTACTGGAGATTTAGACAATCTTAAAATTGCACTTAATGAAGGATTAGATTCAAAATTAACAATAAATGAAATCAAAGAAATATTAGTTCATAGTTATGCTTATGCTGGATTTCCAAGAAGCTTAAATGGAATAAATACTTTCATAGCTGTACTTCAAGAACGTGAAGCTAAAGGAATAAAAGATGAAATAGGGCGTGAAGCAACTCCAGTAGCGAATAATATAGATAAGGATGCTTATGGTGAAAAAGTTCGTACATCACTTACAGGAACTCGTTCATCTCCTGCATATCAAACTTTTACACCAGCTATAGACACATTTTTAAAAGAACATCTATTTGCTGATCTGTTTATGAGAGATAATTTAGACTATTTAAGCAGAGAACTCACTACAATAAGTATTTTGTCAGGTCTTGGCAATGTAAATGCTCAATTACGTTCACATATGAATATTACTATGAATCTGGGAGCAACACCTGAACAGATGAATGATTTTATTTCTGTTCTTGAAAATAAGGTAAGCAAGGAAAAAGCTCAAAATGCTCAAGGAGTTTTAAAAGAAGTTATAGCAAATAGAAGCAAATAAAACATATTACACAAAAGGAGAAAATATGAAAAATTTATCTATTTTAATTGTGAGTTTATTCTTAGTTACTGCATCCTCTATTTTTGCAGCATCTGAAACTAAGAGTTCAGAGAAAATAAGTGTTATCAAGCTTGATTCACTGGAATCAGCAAGTGCTGGAAATACTAATTTCAGTGGGAATGTTTTTCTTAAACGTATGTTTTCTGCAAATAATTCTTCTGATATTTCAGCAGGAGTTGTAAATTTTAAAGCTGGTTCCAGAACAGCATGGCATACACATCCTCAAGGGCAAATGTTAATTATTACTGAAGGAAAAGGTTGGATTCAACAATGGGGAGAGCCTGTTATTGAAGTTCAAGAAGGAGATATTGTTTGGTTTCCTGCTGGAGTAAAACACTGGCATGGAGGTACTCCTGACAGTGATATGACTAATATTGCAATAGCTCCTATAGTTGATGGCAGAAGCAGTGATTGGCTTGAAAAAGTCAGTGATGAACAGTATAAAAAATAAAATTATAAAAAAGAACTATCTAATTTTAACAGATAGTTCTTTTTGTTATTTCGCTTATTTTATTTTTTTAGATGCTCTGAATTTTACTGTCTTTTTTGGATATACAGTCATTCTTTCTCTTGTAACAGGATTAGCCACTACTCTTGGTTGTCTTGTCAAGATTTCAAATACTCCTCTTTTAGGAAATCCTACCTCATTATCTAAGGCTATTGATTCTTTCAATGTTTCAAGAAATTCTTCTATCTCTTTTACAGCCTGTACTATTGATATGTTTTTGGGGCTCATTTTTACATATACCTTTGCTAATTCTCTTTTATTCATCTGTATCACCATTAGCTATCTTTATAAAATTTAGTCCTGCTCTGAATTTTATTGATTCTTTAGGTTTAGTATAAGTTGATTCTTCCCACATTGGTACCTTTATTTTTCTAGATTTCATCTCTCTTTTTTCAAATACTCCCCATCTCTGTAATACCACTTTTTTATCTTCATCTAAAGCTTTAAACAGTGCATTCCAGAATAAGTCTATCTTTTCTTTCACTAATCTGTGACTTTTAATCTTATTTCTTTTTTTATAGAACTTTATGAATTCCCCTTCAGTCATATCTTTCCCCTTTTAACATTAAGCGAAAGACTGGTTACAGTTAACCAGCCCTTCATCATTAATTTAATTAGAACTTATATCCTACTCCTGCTCCAATTATCCATTCACCTTTATTTTTGTTTTTAGCAGAACCGTTGTGAGAATCTCTTTCCACTGAGTAAGTTCCTTTTACATCAAGTAGTACTCCACTTTCTAGTTCAAGAGCATATTTAGCATTAAGTCCTATACTGTGTTCATTTTTGTGAGCTACAAGGATATCAAAGTCTGATCCACCTTTAAATCTTCCAGTGATATTTTCTTCATCTGCTCCATCAAATATTTTAGTATAGCTTACTCCAGCAGTTAAAGTGCTCTTACCTTTTTCATGAGGTATTACTTTTTTAAGATCTAATCCTACTTTTCCTACTGTGTAGTCAAATGATTTTGAATCAGTTTCTATTGCTAGAGTTTTGTTTCCTTCATCTGCTCCATCTTGATCTACATATGTGTATGATAGAGTTCCGTATGGTTCTAAGAAGAAGTTATCTCCCATTGGGTTAGAATATCTTCCATTTAAATAAATATCATAAGCCATATCTGAATATTTATCACTATAGCTGTCTCCTGTTGTTCTTCTGTCAGCATCATATTCTGAATATTGTACTCCAGCTCCTGCTTTTAATGTTAGGTTTCCTCTGTAGTTTTCAGCGAATGCACCTAAGTATCCACTATTTCCTTTTACTTTTGCCATATCTAGCTTAGCCTCACTTTTGTTTCCACCAAGAGTTAAACCTAGAGAAGTATTTTCTGAATATCCATATTTAGCTAACATATATGCTCCAGTAAGTTTCATATCTGCGCTTGTCTCTGATGAACCAGTATCAAATTCATGATAATTTCTTCCATAATATGTATCTTTAGTTCCACCATCAGCATGAGTTAAACCACCCATTATCAACCAGTTATTCAGGTTTGGTCTGAATTCATTTTCTGTGATAATATCTCTGAACATTCCTACTGATCTTCTTGATAACTCTGAACTATATGAGTAAGGAGTTCCACTATAGATACTATTTAGATAAGTTAAAAGATTTGCAAGTTGTTCTTCATCTGTTGTATTGTTAAAGTCATAATTTTTTCCAAGATAAGTCATACTTAATATATCTCTCAATCCATCAATATTTTCTTCTCTGCTGCTGTAAATACTTTTATATATCTTATTTAAAGAATTATATTTATTTACTTTAGGATTTACAATTCCACCTAAATCTGAACCTGCTCCTAAATGAATATCGTTTCCTTCAAATCTAGCTGTATCTATGATAGAGCTTGCTTTTATCTTCATATTTTTAAGAGCTATATCTTCCATATCAACTAATATTTCTCTTCCTATTCCATTTGTTATGAAATTCAAAGTTCCTGCTTCCTCTTTAGAACTTCCTTCTATTGTCATTTCACCATTTCCTGAGAAAGCATGAGTTGCTTTTGGTGTATCAGCATTTGCTTTTGATGAATCTTCTATTTTCTTCAATCTAAGGTTTAATACCCCTGTTCCTTCTACTGCCACTGTTTTAGTTCCTGTGACTTTCATATCTTCTGAGAATGTTACATTATTGTCTATAGCCATTTTTTCAAATCCAGAGATATCATAATGCATATTCATTCCATATTTTCCTGTTCCATTAAGATCAAGAATATTATCCTTTCCAGTAGCTTCCATCTTTCCATTGACTATTGCATTTCCTTCTAAAACAACAGCATTGTTATTTCCACCTACTGTTATAGCAACACCGTCAGCTTTGGTATTTATTACAGAGTTTCCTTTAGCAATAAATTCATTTCCAGTTCCTGTTATATTTACAGCTGTAGTATCTTCTGCCATTCCTCCATTTACTACTGTATTGTCCAAAGTAAGCATTGATTTATCTTCACCCATTACAACTGCTGTTTCATAAGCATTAACTATGCTGTCATTTAATTTGTTATACCATCCAGAAACTTTAAGAGTATCTGTTATTCCATTGAAAACATATTTTTTATCTGGAGAAATCACTTCTGTTTCTAAATCTCCATATGATAAAGTTCCTTTTTCCAAAGTTAAACTTTCAGTTCCTGTTATATCAGTATTACCTGTTCCCTCTGCTTTAGCATTTACTACTATATATTCACCCTCTGTAGAAATTGTTCCAAAGTTTGAAAAATCACCTGTTTCCGCTGAATATTTAGTCTCATCAACTTTAAAAGCAAGTCCATAGTTATTTTTACTAGTAACTTTTCCACCGTTGATTTCATTTATTATAGTTCCATCTTTACCAACTACAAGAAGTCCGTAGTTAGTCAATTCTCCTAATTTTTTTCCACTGATAGTTACAGCAGTGTTTTTTCCATACACAACTCCTTTATTTATTATATTTGAATCAGCTGCATCTGTGTTATCTAGATATATTCCATGACCCTTGCCATTAGAACTAGTACCAGCTACTACTCCATTATTTTTTAGTTCACCTGTTAAACGGGAATCTAGTCGTATTCCATAACCATTAGAAGCAGCACCACCTGCACCCATACTAGTTATTTTTCCATTATTTGTTAGATTACTACCTGCTAAGCTTGAACCTATCCGTATTCCATAACTATAACCATTATCACCAGCACCCGAAGCAGTTATTTCTCCGTTATTTTTTAGTTCTCCTTCTAATTTTCCCACCTGTATTCCATAACCATCATTACCAGTACCAAAACCAGTTATTTTTCCATTATTTGTTAGTTTTCCATTTAAGTTTCTCACAAATATTCCAGAGCTACTCTTAGAATCAAAACCTTTAATTATACCGTTATTTGTTAGATTACCATTTAAGTTTGAATTTACATATATTCCACAACCAAAAGTAGAACCAGTACCAGCTATTTTTCCATTATTTGTTAGATTACCATTTAAGTCTGAAGTTACATATATTCCATAACCACGAGTAGTACCAAAACCAGTTATTTCTCCATTGTTTGTTAGGGTCCCATTTAAGTCTGAAGCTATATCTATTCCATAACCAGAAATCTTCCCTGCCGTACTACCAGTACCTTCAACAGTACCAGTTATCTCTCCTTTTATTACCCCATTATTTACTAGATTTATTTCTGTATCACTCACTTTTAATCCAGTTCCATTAGCTATATTCTCCTCATCAACAGTAACATTCTCATTAGTCCCTGAGATTACAGAATTATTTGTATATGTATTTGTACTTGCATTCCAGTTATTATCAGGATATGGATTATCTGAATTTCCTAGTGTAAATTCTTTTCCATCTTTATCAACAAGTACTATTCCAGCATCTCCTTCTTTTATTTCTAATTCTACAAATTCCTTCACGTCCCCCATTACAACTGTACAAGACAGAAGCATTCCTACTACTGCTCCTACTGTGATATTTCTCCCTCTTTTTTTATTGTTGCTTTTTACTGCTTTCATAATCTTTTCTATCATCTTTCCCCTCCTAAAAATATTCATTCATATTTAAATCTTACATAAATTCAAAAAAAATCCCCAAACCTTGATTTTTAGATATTTTATGAACTTAAAATTGCACTTTGTAAATGTTCGCTTTTATATACTTTTGCGAACAATAGTTAATTCATTAATTTTAGAGACTATTATTTAAATTAAGATATTGACTTTTTTATCGAAATAATGTATCATCTACAATGTAAGTATATATAAACAAATCATGGGTTAAAGAAAATTTTGCTACAACTAAAAATCTAAGTGTTCGCATTTGTATATAAAAGAGAACTCTTTTAAACTACCCTTAAATTTGAAAATTCCCAGTAAATTTTATACTGAGGATTTTTTTTATTTTATTCTTTTTTATGAGAATTTTTTTTATTTTTCCATATGTTTAAATTTTATTCCAGTAAAAAAATTAAACTTTTCCAGTCCTTTTTCCTTTTTCGTAGTATTCACACTTTTTCATCTTCATTTTCACTCTCTTTTGCTATTCTATCTAAAAGCTCTTTGATAAAATCCCTTGTGTGTGTATTATTTATATCTTTTATTCTTTTATTATCTTCTAAATAAAAACTATCTTCTGATGGCTCTAAAAATTCAGGAATGGTTTTTTCAGGAATAGTCTTATCATTATTGTTTTTTTCTGCATGGGAAAATTTCTCCATTTCTCCAATATTTTTAGGAGTGAATATTAATCTTTTCCCTTTAAATTTTCCCTTATTTCTTTCTTCTACCAGCTGTATCACTTTTAAGTTTTCAAATGTTTTTAATCCTTTCGGGATCCAATCCTTGCTTAAACTGCTGTATTTAATTATTGTCTGTGTGTAGTATTTGATATCTCTCCCATTAAAATCACTGTAGATTTCAGTAAGAGTTAGATACAGATTTCTAAGCTTGTCATGTTCTTTTCCATCATACAGACACCTCAATAATCGCAGTATCTTTTTTTCCTGCCAACAGAATGATTGATTTTTTGTGTTTCTTTTGTTTTCCATTTTTCACTCCTTCAAATTCATAATAATATATGCTGACTTATTTATATCTAATACCTTTTTTTTAATATTTTTTAAAGCTGTTTAAAATTTTCATAAATATAACGATTCATATATTAGCACAACATACTATTTTTGTATATTAAAAATACAAAATACGAAATAAAGGCACTAATTTAAAATTTTTTTGAGCTTCTTACGATACCGCTCTTAATCAATTTATTCTTTCAGTATTTTTCAAGGCATTTTTTAATAAAATTTTTTATTTTAAAAAGTTTATTATTTTCATCACAATTTCTAGAAATAAACTACCAAAACAAAAAATCACCCACAAGGTAAAATTACCTCATGGGTGATGCTTTTTTATTAAAATAAGTTTTTATGTATAATACTAACTAGAACCCTAAGTTTTCAAGCCATGTATTTACTTCTCTCTCCATTCCAGAAACTCTGTTTCTTGAAATAGTAAGTCCATTTTCTTCTACCTGTGCTCTAGGCTGTAATTTTGCCATTTCCTCAATAGTACCTGTAAATCCACTTCCTCCATGAGTTGAGAAAGGAATAACTTTTTTACCAGAGAAATCATTTTCTTCAAAGAAAGTATACATAGGCATTGGGAAGCCATACCACCAGATTGGATAACCAATAAAGACAGTATCATATTCATCAATATTATCTATCTTTGAAGCAAGCTCTGGTTTAAATCCTCTTTCTCTCTCTCCATCAGCTTGATCTACTAAAGTTTTATGATCTCTTGGATAAGGAGCTTTTGTTTTTATTTCAAATATATCTCCACCTGTTTTTTTCTGAATCATCATAGCCATTAGCTGTGTATTTCCAACTAGCTTTCCATCTGCAAACTGCATACTGGCTGATCCGATTCCGTCTATTCCATTATTTTTTTCATTTTCTGGTACAGAAAAATATGCAATCAATATTTTTTTACCACCAACTTTTTGATTTCCAAAAGCTGTAAAAGATACTGCTGTCATTATTAATAGTATTGCCGTATAAATCTTTCTCATTACCATCTCCCTTTTTATTTTATCAATTATGAAATAATATTTAACGGATAAAATTTGTAAAAACAGGCTCTTCCTGTTCTGGAAATTCTACCCCATTCTTTATTCCTGCTTCTTTACATTTCAGCATCCATGCCATATTTCTTGCTAATACTCTCATAGTATATAGTCCTTCTTCATCTTGCAATACATCTTCTGCCTCTGCTCCATGTACCATATTCCAATATCTTGATGAAACTATCGGCATTTCTGAAATAGTAAAATATTTATTCATCTGATCAAATGCAGCTGTTGTTCCTGTTTTACATCTCCACCATGACGATTTACTGCTTCTGCCCAAAGTTTTGCCATTTCATAACGCACTCTCCAATGATCTTTAGTCCACTCTTTAGATGGAGCAGGAGCTATATTATCTCCATAATAGATTACAATTGGTATTTTTGTTAATTTTATAAATTCTTCCATTGGAATACTTCCTGCACTTAATACTCCAAAAGGACTTATTGTTTGTAATGGTTCAGGAACTTCTCCCTCTGGAAATACAAATCCGCTTCCCAGCTCATATGCTATTATTCCTTTAACATTTGAATTCTTGATAGCCGTCCACCATCCAGGTCCTCCTCCCTGTGAGTGAGTTACTAAAACTCCATTTCCTATCTTTTCAAATAAGGCAGCCATTGCATCTGAAATCACACCTTCATCATATGCAGCTGTATTGGGAGTCATTTGGCGGAAAAAATTTTCTAAAGCTTTTTCTCCCTTAGCAAATTGCACATTATCAAAGTAACGAGGATATTCCCCTATACGAAAAGTATCAAACCAGAATTGATCATCTGTTGCATTAGAAACTGTTCCTGCCACTGTACTTCGTCCAGCTCTTCCTCTTCTTGGCTGATCTACTAAATATATCCCAAAACCACGACGAAGAAAAATATTATTGAATCCTTCTCTCCCATCTGGAGTTGTTTCCCATGTCTGAGCTGATTGTCCAGCTCCATGAAGAAATACCAATGGATTCTTATGTGCATTTACTGGAACCTGATATGATACATAAGCATGATCTCCATGTAAAGTCTGCCCATCAGGTTTCAATGGAGTATTTGTATTATATGTCCCTGAAGTGCTTATAACTGTTCCTCCTACACTAAAGCTTCCCTGCTCCTGTATCATTATTGGCTTTTTGTTTTCTGGTGCTGATATTGCTTCTAAATGTATTCCTGTTAAAAATAAAAAACTTATCCCTATTAAAAATATTTTTTTCTGTTTAGTCATTCTTATCCCCTCCTTAAAGTATCTTAATAGAAGTTTAGCACTTCGAGTTAACTCTAAGTCAATAGCTTTTTATATTTTTAAACAATAAAAAAAGGCTAATTCATAAGGGAGTACAACTTAAGAATTTTCTTATTAGAAATATTCGCTGTTAATTGCACAAATCTTTCTAATTTTTAAAATTTACTTTAGTTTTATTTAATCTCTTATTTATTTGCCTTAATTTATATTTTTATTTCTATTTAAAATTCTTTTTTTTAACTTAATTCCGATTCCAGCATTTCCAAAAATTTCTTTGCAGCTTTAGAAAATACCTGTGATTTTTTCCAGACAATATTTAGTCCTACTTCCAGTTTTGGCTCCAGTGGTTTAAAACATAGAGCACTATTTCCTGTAGTATTTACCAATTTATCAAGAGACAGTGCATAACCAATTCCTTCCTCTACCATAAGAGAAGCATTATACACAAGATTATAGGTAGCTACAATATTCAACTTTTCAAAATCTTTTCCTATCCATTGAGAAATTCCTTTCCCAACCATTGATTGTCTTGAACATAAAAGAGGTATATTATGTAAATCTTTTGGTTTTATTACTGTATTTTGTGCCAATGGACTGTCTTTTCTCATCAATACTCCCCATGTATCTGTTGCTGGAAGTTTTAGATAATCGTACTTCTGAATATTTGCAGGTTCTATTACAACTCCAAAATCCAATAATCCCCTGTCTAATCTTTCTGTTACATCATCTGCATTTCCACTGAACAGATGATATTTTACCTGTGGATATTTTTCTTGGAGTTTTTTTACTATATGTGCAATAATACGCATAGCATCTGTTTCTCCTCCACCTATATAGATATCACCATTTATTATTTCATCAGAAGCTGTAATTTCTGTTTCTGTTTTTTCTACCAGTTCAACTATTTCCTCTGCTCTTTTACGAAGAAGTATTCCTTCATCTGTCAGAGTAATTTTTCTATTTCCACGTATAAACAATTTTTTTCCAAATTCCTCTTCTAATTCCATAAGCTGTCTAGAAAGTGTAGGCTGAGTTACATGTAAAGTTTCTGATGCTGCTGTAATGCTTTCTTCCTTTGCTACAGCTAAAAAATAACGCAAAACTCTTAGTTCCATATTCCCTCCTTTTCTAATACTTCTACATTAATTATAGTTCTCTTTTTATATGCTTGTCAAGCATATCTCTTTATTTGATATAGGTATTTGATATCAAAGTCCTTCTGCTCTATAATAAAAGTAAAAGATATTTCAACATGAGGAAGGTGATGAAAATAGATATAGAAAAATTTTTAAAGCATGTAAATAGTGGGAAACCAATTCCTACTGGAACAGAAATTTATGATTTTATGGTGAAACTGAGCCATGAAGCTATGAGAATAACAGCTGAACTAAATAGTTCATATCATACTCCAGAGGAAATCAGAGATATATTTACTCAGCTAACTGGAAGGGAAATTGACAGCACATTCTCTATATTTCCCCCATTTTATACTGACTGTGGAAAAAATATTCACATTGGGAAAAATGTTTTTATAAATACATGCTGTCATTTTCAAGATCAAGGAGGCATCTTCATTGGAGATGGAGTTCTCATAGGTCATAATGTAACTCTGGCAACTCTCGATCATGGCTTTGCTCCTGAAGACAGAGGTACTACATATCCAGCACCGATTATTCTGGAAAAAAATGTCTGGCTAGGTGCTAATGTGACTATTGTATCAGGGGTCAGAATAGGAGAAAACACAATAATTGCAGCAGGAGCAGTGGTTACAAAAGATATTCCTGCTAATGTAGTTGCTGGGGGAGTACCAGCAAAAGTTATCAAAAATATTTAGATATTAAAGAAATTAAAATGTAAAAGGAGAAAAGATATGAAAAAAAATGTTTTAATTATTTCTACCAGCCCACGTAAAGGAGGAAATTCAGATATATTAGCATCTGAATTTGAAAAAGGTGCACTTGAATCAGGGCATCAGGTAAAAAAAATAGATCTTTACAACAAAACTATTAATTTTTGTAAAGGGTGTCTAGTTTGCCAATCTACTAAAAAATGTATTATAAAAGACGACGCTAGCAATATTGTAGAAGAGATGCTTCATGCTGATGCGATAGTATTTGCTACTCCTATATATTTTTATGAAATGTGTGGACAGATGAAAACTTTATTGGACAGAACAAATCCTCTATTTCCAGTAGATTACTCATTTACTGATATCTACCTTTTAGCAACAGCAGCAGACAGCAGTAAAAATTCTATGGATGGAGCTATTAAAGGGCTGCAAGGCTGGATAGAGTGTTTTGAAAAAACAAGTTTAAAAGGTGTAGTAAAAGGACTGGGTACTGATGCTGCTGGAACTATTAAAAATTTTCCAGATACCTTAAATGAAGCTTACAATATGGGGAAAAATATTTAAATTTTATATATTAATCATGCAGGTCATACTATAAAGTTGCTGTAGAATGAAGCATACAGAATAGACAAACTTTTCATTGCCTGAAATGAACAAATACAGTATAATGTGATTATTCAATTTACCTTTAATGAAAAGGTATAATCGACAAATTGAAATTTGCAGAGGTGACTAATAATGTATAAGCAAGAGTTATATAATTTCCTAAATGATAAAAATATACAATATGAAGTAACAGAGCACCAAGCTGTTTTTAATATGGAAGAATTATCACAAATTGATATTCCATATCCTGAAGCAGATGCAAAGAACTTATTTGTCAGGGATGATAAGAAGAAAAACTATTATCTAATTACTGTAAAAGGTGATAAAAGAGTAAACTTAAAAGAATTTCGAAAAGAAAATCAAACAAGACCACTAAGTTTCGCTTCGGAAGATGAACTAAAAGAAATCATGCACTTAATACCGGGAGCAGTGACACCACTGGGAATATTGAATGATGAGGAAAGAAAAGTAAAGATGTTTTTGGATGATTATTTTTTGAAAGGAAATGGCTTAATTGGTGTCCATCCTAATGATAATACAGCAACTGTATGGATGCAGGCTGAAGATTTAATTGACATCATCAAAGAGCATGGAAATGAAGTTGAAATATGTTCAATAGGATAATAGCTGAAAACAGAATCTGATACAAAGAGAAGTAAATAACATGGCTTGAAAATTTAGAATTTTAAAATATTTTTATAACTATTATTAAGGTTTTGGCAACAATTTATTTGCCAGAGCCTTTTTTATTTTCTTTACCACACCTCCTTTGAATCAAAATTTAAATATAGTAAATAAGCATATTAAGATATCCAATATAAGTATTTGTTATCTTAATTTTTTTATTATATACTTTATTCAAGATAAGAAACATTAAAATTTAAGGAGGTTAAAAATGAAAAAATCATCATTATTATCAATTTGTAAAAGGGCAATGATTGGAATGACTTTAATGACTGCTGGAGCAGGAAGTGTTTTTGCTGCTGATATGTCTAATGGAGCAGATAATTTTTATAAAAGCGATAAAGTAACTCTACAAAAAGTTACATTTCAAAACCAATATAAAATGGGAGTTACAGGTAATCTCTTTCTTCCTAAGAATATGAAACAAAATACTAAAAACTCGGCAATTATTATTGGACATCCAATGGGAGCAGTAAAAGAGCAATCTTCTAATCTATATGCTCAAAAACTGGCAGAACAAGGATTCGTAACTCTTGCAATAGATTTATCTTTCTGGGGTGAAAGTGAGGGCCAGCCTCGTAATGCTGTATCACCAGATATCTATGCTGAAGATTTCAGTGCAGCAGTTGATTTTTTAGGAACTCATTCATTTGTTGACCCAAATAAGATTGGAGCTCTTGGTATCTGTGGAAGTGGAAGCTTTGCTATCAGTGCAGCAAAAATCGATCCTCATATGAAAGCTATTGCCACAGTAAGTATGTATGACATGGGATCTGCTAATCGTAATGGACTTAATCATTCATTGACATTAGAGCAGCGTAAACAGTTTATTGCTGATGCTGCTGAACAACGTTATGCAGAATTTAATGGAGGAAAAACTGAGTACACAAGTGGTACTGTACATAAAATTGATAAAAACTCATCTCCAATAGAAAAAGAATTTTATGATTTCTATCGTACTTCACGTGGAGAATTTACTCCAGAAGGGGCTACTACTGAAACAACTACTCACCCAACACTTACAAGTAATATAAAATTCATGAACTTCTATCCATTTAATGATATTGAAACTATCTCTCCTCGTCCAATGTTATTTATCACTGGAGATCAGGCTCATTCAAAAGAATTTAGTGAAGATGCATACAGACGTGCAGCTGAACCAAAAGAATTACTTATTGTTCCTGGTGCTGGACATGTAGACTTATATGACCGTGTTGATATGATTCCTTTTGATAAATTAGGTAATTTCTTTAAGACAAATTTAAAATAATTACTTCCCTTTCCCCTTCAGATAATATTTGGAGGGAATTTTTATCACAATAAAAAAATTAAAATTACTTCTTGACCTAGAGTCCACTCCAGATGTTAGACTTGATATATCAAGAAACAAAATAAATAAAATTACTATATAAGGAGAAAAATATGTATTTAGAAAAAATAAACAGTCCAAAAGATTTAAAAGAAATGAATATTGAAGAATTAAAAAAACTGGCAGATGAAATGAGAGCTGCTCTGCTTAATAGATTGAGTAAAACTGGAGGACATATAGGACCAAATCTTGGAATGGTTGAGGCAATAATTGCTATGCACTATGTTTTCAACTCTCCAGTGGATAAATTTGTATTTGATGTATCTCATCAAAGCTATCCTCATAAAATGCTTACAGGAAGGAAAGATGCTTATCTATATGAGGAACATTTTCATGATGTTTCAGGTTATACAAATCCTGAGGAAAGTGAGCATGATATGTTTAATGTTGGTCACACTTCAACATCTGTCAGTCTGGCTTCAGGATTAGCAAAAGCAAGAGATTTAAAAAATGACAACGAAAATATTGTTGCAGTAATTGGAGACGGTTCTTTGAGTGGTGGAGAAGCATTAGAAGGGCTGGATTTTGCTGGAGATCTAAACAGTAACTTCATTGTTGTTGTCAATGACAATGATATGTCTATTGCTGAAAATCATGGAGGACTATACAAGAATCTAAAAAAACTGAGAGAAAGCAATGGAACTCATGAATGCAATCTCTTTAAAGCAATGGGATTAGATTATATCTATGAAAATGAAGGAAATAATATTGAAAATCTAATTGAAGTATTTACAAAGGTAAAAGATATCAATCACCCAATTGTAGTTCATATCAATACTCAAAAAGGTAAAGGATTTAAATTTGCTGAAGAGAATAAAGAAAACTGGCACTGGAACTTTCCATTTGATATAGAAACAGGAAAGGTATCTCTGTCTTTTGGTGAAGATTATGGTTCAATAACTGGAGAATATCTATTGAATAAAATGAAAAAAGATCCTAAAGTAACTGCTGTTGTTGCAGGAGTTCCAACTAATATTGGATTTACTTCTGAAAAAAGAAAAGAAGCAGGAAAACAGTTTATCGATGTTGGAATTGCTGAAGAACACGCTGTTGCCATGATTTCAGGAATTGCTAAAAATGGTTGTAAGCCGGTATTTGCTACATATTCAAGTTTTATTCAAAGAACATATGATCAAATATCACAAGATTTATGTATCAATAATAATCCTGCAACTATTCTGGTAAATGGAGCATCTATTTACAGCATGAACGATGTTACACACTTAGGTATTTTTGATATTCCACTGATTTCAAATATCCCTAATATTATTTATCTGGCACCTACTTCTAAAGATGAATATCTTGCCATGCTGGACTGGAGTATAGAACAAACTCAATATCCTGTAGCTATTCGTATTCCAAGTAATGATGTCATATCAGATAACAGACATGTTGACACTGATTACAGTAATATTAACAAATATCAAATGGATGTAAAAGGAAGTAAAGTAGTAATACTAGCATTGGGAGATTTCTATCAATTAGGAGAAGAGGTTTTAAGAGAAATAGAAAAAAAACTTGGATTTACACCAACATTAATTAATCCAAGATATATTACAGGACTTGATAAGGAAATGCTCACAGAACTTCAAAATAATCATGATATGGTTATCACTTTAGAAGATGGTATTTTAAATGGTGGATTTGGAGAAAAGATAGCATCTTTCTATGGAACAACAGATATGAAAGTTAAAAATTATGGATTCAAAAAAGAATTTATTGATAGATATGAGGTAAATGAAATTATGGAAGAAAATGGTATTACTAAAGAACAAATAATTAAAGATATTCTTAGCTGTAATCTATAGGCAATAAATTTTAATAACTTTATTTAAAACCCAGATAATTTTTAAACTATATATAATTAAGAGAGAGTAATTTAGAAGCAAAATAGAATTTTTAGCTTTAATTACTCTCTTTTTTATATTCTTTTCTTATCTGCTTAATATAATTCTTTTCCTGCCTCTACCCAGCTTAATCATATCCACTCTCTATCTCTATAGTTTTTAAGAAAAACTCAACAAGAGTGTTTCAATAATAAACAATTATTTTTTTGTTAACTGTCAGTTAATTTTTTTTTACAAAAAGACACAAAAAAAGAGCCTTGGATAGGCTCTTTCTAATTTAACTTAATTACTCAGCTGCTATAGCAGAAACAGGACATCCACCTGCACAAGCTCCACAGTCAACACATGAATCTGATATTCCATATTTTCCATCATCAGTTGCTGATATTGCTCCTACTGGACAAGTTCCTTCACAAGCTCCGCATCCTATACAAGCATCTTTATCTATTACGTACATTAAAATCCCTCCTAATATTCATAAAATTTTTTAACTACTTAAAGTTTATATTATTTTTCGCATCTTGTCAAGTGTAATTTAAAAAAAATGTTTTATTTTCAAACACTTATATTTTGAAAATCAAATAATTCAATATTCTTTTTCATCTTTTTAAACTAGGCATCATGCTCTAATAAATCATTTGCTTTTATTATAGTAGTAAGTTTTCTTCCGTACTCTTCTCTTATTTCAGAATAATTATTCAAGTGTTTTACCAACTTTAATGAATTTTCGCCATTAACTATTGCAGCTCTAAGTTGTTTATACGCTCCATGTCTTGCTAATGTCATTATATAATCCTTTACAGAATCATCAATAGTATTATACTTTTTATAATAAGTTCCTTTTCCTACCTTGACACTTTTCTCCTGTTCTTTTGAAAAAGACTTCATTCCAAAAAGGTTATTTCCTTTTTTAGCTACGTTTGAGGTCCCCCACCCGCTTTCTAATGAAGCTTGAGCTATTATCAATGAAGTAGGTGGAACTATCATTTTATTCAAAAGTTCATCAGTATTCATGTTTTTTACTTTGTATTTTGCAAAAGCATTATTTAAAATATCCTTTTCTTCTTGGGTTCTTACACCTTTTTCTATTATTTTCTTTACCTGCTCTTTTTCAGTTTTTATCTCCATTTCTATGTTTTCAATTATTGGTACAAGTGTTTGTATGAATAATTTTTTTCTTTCATTTCCTTGTATTGCACTAAAATCAATTCTTTTATTTAGATAAAACTGTTTATTTTTTAGCTCACTTTCGTTTATTGTAGTTCCTGAAAAAGCAGTAAAAGAAAAAAGAAAAATTAACAATATAAATATTTTTTTTCTCATTTTTTCCTCCGAGTTAATAAAGTCCGCAGAAAATCCCATTGATTTTCCTAATACATCTCTGTTATATTGACCACTATTACTGGTGATCACTTTTCTGCTTATCCCCATATCAGCGTCAGAATACATCTTTTTAAATATTATTTATCATAATTCAAAAAAGACATATTTTTTTTAATTAAATAACAATATATTATACCATACTAATTGAAAAAAAGATAACTTTTTTTGACATTTTTTAGTTAAAAAAAATGAAAAGCTCTCTAAAGAAAGAGAGCTCTATTATTAGATTTAAGATTAATTTAATTGTCGCTTTTTATCCAGTTTTCTTCTCCGTTTATCAACAGAGGAAGATAAATAGTTGCATCTTCAGTTGGTGTAAGTTTAAATTCATTTTCTAATGTTACATTTTTTCCAGTAGTGTCTTTAAATTCAATAATTAATTTATGTTTAGGTCCTTTTACATATACCATAGCTTTTTTATTTACTCTGATTTTTTTAGCTTTTTCTCCATTTACAGAATATGAAACATCTACAGCTGCATATTCACCAACTTTTTTATTATCTATGAAAACTTTATGCTGTTTTCCACTGACAAAGAGAGCAGCAGCAATCCCTACAAGTACAACTATCAAAATTATCCAGTTTCTAACTATTTTCATTAGTTACCACCTGCCTGACTAGAATTCATTTCAAGTATTCTTTTTCTTTCTGCCTCTTTTTCTTTCTCTCTTCTCCATTGATGAAGGATAAGAACCAAAGCAATTATTCCATAAGATACAAATACTCTGAAATATTCTCCTATCTGTGCTGAACCAATAAGTTCTTTTCCCGCTCTTGGAGCCAGAACAAACATAGTATGAAAAAGGATTACTCCACTAAGTGCATTTGGAATACTGGCTTTAGATACAGTTGCTCCCCCTATTAAAAGAGCAGCAATAGCAAACATTCCTATTTGCTCATGGCTGTTATATGTATTCATAGTTCCAATATTTTGAAGAAATATTAGTTGCCCTATTCCTGCAAGAATAGTTGAAATAACAATAGCTAATATCCTTGTTCTGTCAACTGCAATTCCAGAAGATTTAGATACTTCTATGTCCTGTCCTATTGCTCTCATATCCTGACCAAGTTTAGTTTTTCTGAACCAAACTATAAAAAGGCATAAAAGTACTATAGCAAGGATAGTTAATACAGGAATAGAATATTGTCCTATATTAAAAACTATTCCATCATCTAAAGCTCTTCTTATATTTTTAAGATCTATTGCATTTCTTATTCCATGTCCTCTTGAAAGAAGTATAGCCTCATTTCTTATAGGGATAACTTTTCCCATTCCATATAGAACTAAAAGCTGATATACTCCATTTATAAAAAATCCAAGTATCATAGAAGTAATCATTTCTCTACCCTTTGCTCTATTTAAAACAACTCCACCTATATAACCCATAAAGGCTGCTATTGGAAGAGTAATTATCACTGCAAGAAAAAATCCCTGAAGCCCAACTACATTCCAGTCAGTTATAAATATAAGAGCTATCTGTCCAGCCATTGCTCCCAGTACTATACCAAAGTTTAATCCCATTCCTGCTATTATAGGTATCAAAAGAGACAGTACAAGGAAAAGATTACGAGACAATCTCAAAATTATTTCCTGAATAAGATATTCTATACTCAATCCAGAAATTGGTATAGACAGAAGTATTATTATCACCATAAAAATAGGAACTACATTATTTACTAAGAATTTTTTGATTTTATTTTCCACTTCCAGCACCTTCCTTTCTTGTCAAAGCATATAATATCATTCCATTAGATACTATGATTCTTATCGTTTCTGACATATCTGTCTGGATTATATTATTAACAACTGTAGGTGTCATTGTCAATATTCCTTGAAATAAAAATGTTCCAACTATAACATTGACAATAGTAACTTTATTTACAGATGCTCCCCCTATAAGTATTGCTGCTATAGCAGGGAATGCCATATAAAATGGTGCAAGATATAACTGTACAAATCCAAAACTTTGTTGATACACTACAATTCCAATTGCTGCTAATACTGTGGACATAACAACAGACTCTATTCTTATTTTGTCTATATTGATTCCAGTTGCTTTTGCAAATTTATCATTAGTTCCTACAGCTTTCATCGCATACCCAGTTCTTGATCTAAAGAATATCCACATTCCAAAAGCCAGTATCCCAAAGAATACTATTTCTCCTACTGGAAGCATATCACTCGGCATATGGAGAACCTTGTCAAGAATTCTATGCCAATGACTTTCAACACTGATAGTAGTACGAAGCCCTTCTCCTCCATAAGCCCAGATCATATCCTGACTTTTAAATGGAAGAACAAGCCACATTATACACATGACAGCAACTGATGAGAATCCAATATATGTAGCAATCATCATTTCTCCGCCTTTTACTTTATTAAGGATATGTCCATATATCCATCCAAATAAAATAGCAAAAGGAATTGATATTATTATTGCCCCTGCAAATCCTACAAATCCGCTAAGCCCCATCTCTATACTTATTACTGCTCCCAAGAGTCCAGCTTCTACTCCCAAAGGCATTCCAAAGTTCAATCCAGTTCCAGACTGTATCATTGGTACAAGAGATAAAACCAGTATAGCATTCATTCCAAATCTTACTAATGTATCCCCTAAAGCTGATTTTAAATTTATTCCTATAAAGGGAGAAACTATATACATTGATAAAAGAAACAGAGTTATTATTATTCTAGGCCACCCTGCATTCTTTAGCATAGTCTTGATATTATTCATTGTTTCCCTCCTTTGACACTCCTACCATCATTTTTCCAAACTCTAATATATCTGCTGTAGGTGGTAGTATTCCAGCAACTTTTCCTTCATTTATTATTGCAATTCTGTCACATATACTTCTTAGTTCCTCTATTTCAGAAGATGTTATTATTATAGTTGTCCCTTTAGTTGAGTTATACTCTTTCAAAGTATCTAAAACTAATTTCTTAGCCCCTACATCTATTCCTCTTGTAGGTTCTGATACGAATAAAACTTCAGGGTCCATAGTGAACGCTTTTGCCAGACATACTTTCTGCTGATTTCCTCCACTTAACTCCTGAACTTTCTGTTTTTCACTCATACATCTTATTTCCAGTTTCTTTATATAGTCCTGAGCGTTTTCCCTCATTGCTTCTTCATCTGCAAGATTGAATAAACCTCCAAATCTTTTCTTAAAGAATTTTCTTTGTATCTGCATAGCTGGATAGGCTATATTTTCTTCAATAGAACTTTCAAGAAGGAGTCCTACTCCTTTTCTGTCTTCTGAAACAAAAAATATTCCTTTTTCCAATGGATTATTTGGATTATTTAACTTTATCTCCTGACCTTTAAATACTATTTTTCCACTTGCATCATACAGTCCCATTACTCCATTGGCAATCCCTATTTTACCCTGACCAGCCATACCTCCCAGTCCTAATATCTCACCTTTTTTAATATCAAGGTTCAGACCTTTTACCATTTCTCCTGGCATATCTACCCAGAAGTTTTTTACAGAAAGAATAGTTTCTTTAGTTTCATCCAAAGTTTCAACCTTCTCTTCAGACTCTCCCATTTTTCTTCCTATCATCCATTCTGTTATCTGGTTTACATTTGTATCTTTTGTATTTACAGCATTGATTAAAAGTCCATCTCTCAAAACTACTACTGTATCACATACATTCATTATTTCTTCCAACCTATGCGTAATAAAGATTATAGATATTCCTTTTTCAGATAATCTTCTCATAGTTTCAAGCAGTACCTTTGCTTCTTCCTCTGTTAAAACAGCAGTAGGTTCATCCAATACCAGAAGTTTTGTTTTTTCTCTCTCTATTTCACGAGCTATCTCTGTAAATTGTTTATGTGCTACAGGCATTTCATTAATAACAGTATTAGGATCTATCTCAATACCTAGTTGAGAAATAGCATTACCTGCTCTTTCCTCTATATTTTTCGAGTCTATTCTTCTTATTCTTTCACCAAAAAGATTTTCTAAAAAACTATTAGCAGTAGATTCTCTATTTAAAACTATATTCTCATTTGCTTTGAACCCAGGTATTAAAGAAAATTCCTGATGAACCATTCCTATCCCTACAGCAAGAGCATCAAATGGAGATTTAAAATTTGTTTCTTCACCATTGAAGATTATTTTTCCTCCATATCCTCCTGTTTCAGAAATAACTGGCATACCAAAAATAGCCTTCATCAAAGTAGATTTTCCAGCACCATTTTCTCCTACCAGCCCTACTATTTCACCAGGTTTAACCTCCAAATTTATATCTTTTAATACTACATTTTCTCCAAAAGACTTTGAAAGCCCCTCTATTTTCAATAATACTTTATCCACATTTTCACCCCTTGAAAATTAAAGGAGGGGGATTACCCCTCCCTTATTATTTTATTTTGAAATATTTTTCAGGAACAGTTTCATTAGTCATATTCATGTAACCTTTCCCTAAAACATATGTATCTTGATATAATAAGTAGAAGTTCTCTTTCTCTACTCCATTAACATCTGTATAGTTACTTCCGTTCCATCCAGCACCTGGAGTAAATTTCTTCAATGAATCCATGATAGAATCGAAGTCAGTAGCATCTACACCTTTTTCCACAACTGCTCTTGCATGTTCTCCTAAAGCAATTACTGAAATAAAGTTATATGAATAAGCCCATGTTCCCATTCTTCCAGCTCCACCTTTTGCTACTACTGTATCTTCAACTTTCTTTAATATTTTTGGCCAGTTCCCTTTTTCATCTTCAGAGAATTTTATTCCTAAAGCTCCAGGGTATCCCATTGTAGGAGATGGCAAGTCTGCTTCTACAAAGTATCCTCCAACCTCAGCTACTCTTTTTAATAATGGCTCTGTATGAGCATCATTTGTTGCAAAGAATGCTGTGTCTTTACCATATTTTTCTAACCAGTTAGGTACTTGTTCTAATATATATTGTTGAGCTCCTGCTACTCCAACATCACTTACTGGGTCTGGAGCAGACATATCAATAAACTCCATTCCAAGATCTTTAGCAGTTTCAGCCATTATATTTCTTCTTCTTGATAATAACTCGTAGCTTAAATGTCTTGGGAAAGATATATGCATAAATTTAGTAGCTCCCATTTCTTTAGCAGCTTTTACTATTAGATATCCTCTTGCCACATTATCTGGATTAGTTACCAAATCAGCTGCATCACTGATGATCTCTGGATCTTCATGTGGAGCATTAGCTATTAATAATATATCAGGTCTTTTTTCTCTTATTCTTCTAAAAGCTTCAACAGTTCCTGGAACAGCTTCTGCTACTATTATAACTTTCATTTGAGGATCATCTGCTAATCCTACCATTTGAGAAATAGTAGTTTCCATTTCCTGCATGAAGTTATCTGGATAAGTAACGTGAGTTACCATTCCACCTTTATCACTTGCTCCGTACATTTTTACTAGTTCCTCAGCTCCACGAAGACTGTCTTCCGATTGAGATACTGTTCCACTTACCACTCCAATATGGTAATCAGCAGCAAAGCTGAACACTGAAAATAAAAACATAAAAAGTCCAACAAAATATTTTTTCATAAGTTCCCCCTTACAATTTTATTATCTTCTTTATAATTTCTATACTTAATATATGCACATAATAAAAAAAGTACTATTTTTTAAGTACAGGAGTTACAAAACTTTTTGATATTGTTAGGATTATACTCCTTTAAACGATGTATGTCAACCATTATTTTATTCAAATAGAATTTTAATTTCATTTATGTATTTTTTGAAAAATTATTATGCAAGAATTTGAGACCTTTTTTTCTCACTAACTTAAGTTAAATTGGAGATTTTATTCTTGATTTATACAATTTATGTATTTTCAATTATATATTTTTTTTATAAATTCAATAAAAAAGATCTAACATCATATCAATATTAGATCTAATTTATAAAATTATTTAATTGTCTCCAATTTGCCATTAACAAAAACTTGTTTTACCTTATCAGAGTTATTTTCTTTTGTCTCTTTTATTTTCTTAGTTCTCTCTTCAAGTTTTTTAGATACATAAAGTATGATATCAAAATTAGTTATTTCATGATAACCTCTCTCTTTATTTTCTTTTTTCATGTAAGGTTTTTCATACATTTCAAATATAATATCCAAGTTAGTCATTTCTTTCATTTTCATCCCTCCAAGATCAATCAAAATTAAAAATCTCCTTAAAAATGTACCAATTATTTAAAACTATAGCTTTAAAATTTCATCCCTCTTCTTATAGCTATATAGTATTAAAAATTCATAAAAATGTAAAACCGTATTTCATACACGTCTTAACAAGTATAAACTTGTATGTTTTTTATTTTGAAAAATAAAAAAGGTCTCAACATTCATTGAAACCTTTTAATCAAAAATTATTTATCTATATTTCATCCCATCCATCTATAGATGAACTCATATTGTAACTTGTTACAGTACCTTCAAAGAAGTTTGCTTTAACATTTCCTTCTCCCTCTGTATCTGCAAATTTTGTAAGATGCTTATATGGATTTTTATTAAATCCTTCATATATTGGCTTTAGCCCAATACTTCTTAATCTCTCATTAGCCAACCATTTTGTATATTGTTCAGTTGTTTCTTCTGTTATTCCCAAAATCTGATTTCCTATTATATGGTTAGTCCAATTTATTTCCTGCTCCACTGCTTTTCTAAACATGCTATAAATTTCTTCATCATTAAAGAAATCTGGATTTTCATTTCTTATTTCTTTTAATAAATGCTGAAAAATAACTACATGAGACAGTTCATCTCTATTTATAAGCCTTATTACATCTGAAGTTCCCATCATTCTGTTTCTGCTTGCTAAAAGATAGAAAAAATTAAATCCATTATAGAAGTATATTGCTTCTAAAAGATAATCTGCTATTATAACTTTTGAAAAATTCTTATCATTAGGTTCTTCCAAAAACTTTTGATACATTTCAGCAATATATTTATTTCTTTCAAATAATATCTTGTCTTCTCTCCACTTATCATATATAGAATTTCTTATTTCCTTGGGAAGTATAGATTCTATTATATATTGATAAGATTGGGAATGTATAGCTTCCTGAAATGTCTGTATAGAAAGTATCAAATTTATTTCAGGAGCTGTTATATAGTCACAGACATTTGGAATATTATTAGTTTGAATACTATCAAGAAATATTAAAAATGATAAAATTCCATCATAAGCTTCTTTTTCCTGATCTGTCAGATTTTTATAGTCATTTTTATCCTGTGTTAAATCTATTTTTTCTGGTATCCAAAAGTTTCCCATCATTGTTCTATAAAGTTGATTTGCCCATTGATATTTAACATTATTCAGGTTAAATATATTTGTACCGTCTCCTTTTATCACTCTTCTCTTAGACAGAGAATCATCTCCCAGAGGATTAAAAAGTTTTTTTCTATCCACTACAGCTTTCACACTCCTCTTTTTCATTCATTATATTAGTATTTTTCTGAATTGTTCTTATATAGTAAACTGATTTGCAGCCATTTTTCCATGCTGTCATAAAAGTATCATAAATATCCTTTGCCTTTATATTTTTATTCAAATCAAAAATCAACTCCATAGAAACTCCCTGAGTAGTCCACTTTCCTATTCTGCTCATTATTTTTACATATGTCTGTGGATTTACATTTTTAAATTCTGGATAGAACCATGCTCTGTCTTTAAGATATTTTACTACTCTTGGTACTGCTCCCTTTTGGTTTTTTTCTATATAAAATCTTGAAAATGTTGGATTAACTGAAGCTGTCGCTCCCATAAGAAGAGATGTTGAAGTATTAGGGGCAATAGCAGTAAGTTCTCCATTACGCATTCCATATTTTTTTACCAATTCAAATACTTCTCCCCATTTGTCTGCATATTTTGAATTCTTCATATACCATTCTCTATCTTTTTGGAAAAACAATCCTTTATCCCACAAAGAACCTTTAAAGGCTGGATATTCTCCTCTATCTTTAGCCAGCAATGCTGATGATTTTATGCTGTATAGAGCAATCTCTTCAAAAAGTTCATCTATATCATTCATAGACTCATCATAAATCATAAATTCTCTTGCCAAATAATCTGCCAACCCCATAGTTCCTACTCCTATAGTTCTATATGAGACATTATGTTTATCCGATTCTTTTATAGGGGTTTTAGTTAAATCAATAGTATTATCCAATATTCTTACAGCAGTATCAACTATATTTTCAAGTTCCTCTTTCAATATTTCAGCCAAATTCAGAGATACCAAATTACATGTATGAACTTCTCCTAGATTTACAGTTCTTACTCCTTTTTCTTCTACAGTTTCTTCTGCAAAGTTTTTACTTGGAGAAAAATTAGAAAAACTCTCCATACACAGATTCCCATTACCTATCATTCCTTTATGGCTGTTATGGTTCATCAGATTTGCCCTATCCTTGAAAAAAATATATGGCATTCCTGTTTCTATCTGCACTTTCATTATTTCTTTAAATAATTCCCTAGCTTTTATCACTTTTTTAAGCTCTAAAGAAGTATCTTTTTCCAGCTTTTCATAAATCTCTTCAAATTTTTCTCCATAAAGTTCACATAATTCAACTCCATACTTTTTATGTACTTCATATGGATCTACTAATGTCCACTCTAAATTTTCTTCCACTCTTTTCATAAACAAATCAGATAATACAACCTGAGGATATATGTCGTAAGCTTTTCCTCTCTGATCTCCATTTTCTGTCTGAAGCTCTAAAAACAGTTCAATATCCAGATGCCACGAATCAAGGGCTGCTGTTACAGCTCCTGCTCTTCTCCCCTGCTGATTTACAGCTACAGCAGTATCATTTACTATTTTTATCCATGGAACTACTCCACCACTTGCATTATAATATCCATTTACCATAGAATCTTTAGCCCTGATTCTTGAAATATTAAGCCCTACTCCTCCACCGCTTTTGCTTATTTTAGCAATAGTGTCTATATTATAGAAGATAGATTCTATATTATCATCCATTGCAGTGATAAAACATGATGATAGATTTCCTTTTGGTATTCTCAAATTTGCAAGAATAGGTGTAGCTAAAGATATTTTTTTCAGAGACAGGGCATTATAGAATCTTTTTGCTACTGCAACTCTATCCTCTTCATTTATTGCCAACAACATGGCTATACACATAAATACTTCCTGTGGAAGTTCATAGATATTCCCCTTGAATTTCAAAAGATACCTATTCACAAACATGTTAGCTCCTGCATAGTCATACATCATATCTCTTGATATATCAATAACCTTTTCTAGTTCTTTGATCTCATCTTTTGTATATTCCTGAAGCCTGCTGTCATATATTCCTTTTTCTGTAAGAGTTTTTATTGTTTTATAAAAATCACCATATGAAAAACCTCTTTTATGAAAAACTTCTCTTTCTGTTTCCATCATGAGAAGCCTTCCAGCAACATATGTCCAGTCGCTTTCTTCAAAACTTGTCATTGCAACTGCTTGATTTATAAGAGATTCCTGTATTTTTTTTGTTGTTATATTTTCCTGATATATTGAATCTATATAGCTTTCCAGCTCAACCATATTAACTTCCAGACCTTCACAGGCTCTTACCAATTTCTCTCTTATTTTTGTTATATCTAAATTTTCTCTTATTCCAGCCCTATTTATAACTTCTCTCATTATATAACCTCTAAAAGCTTTTCCATTGTGTAATATTCTCCATCTTTTTCAATAACTGGAGCACTCATAATTCTATTTTTACTGGCTACAGTCATTAAAGTTTTTAAATCCTGAATATATTCATATTCAATTCCTTTATTATCTAAAGTCCTTTTTAAAGACTCACATTTACTACATCCTTCTTTACCAAATACTTTTATCATTTTTCCTCCTCAGTACAACATATTGTATAGCATATTGTTTTATTCACAACATGTAGAAATATTATTGCATATATTTTAATTTTTTTCAATCATTTTATAGAAAAGTAATTATTCTGTATGATGTGTTATTCTACACCAATGATAAAATTCCTGTTAAAAATACTTAAGATTTTCACTGAATTATAAAAAACACTAAAGGAATTTTCTCCTCTAGTGTTTTTTAGTTTAAATATTATTTGGTGGAAAGATTTTTATTAAGATATTTTTTTGAATAACTCTACAAGTTTTTCTTTATCAAAGAATACTGGGTTTGCTCCAGCACAAGCATCCTTCATAGCATTTTCAGCTAATAGTTCAAAGTCTGGGTTGTCTACTCCTACTTCTTTTAGTGATTTAGGTATTCCAACTTCTTCAGAAAGTGCTTTTATTCTACCAATTACATAGTCTACACATTCTTTATCAGTTTTACCAGCTGCATCATAACCAATAGTCTGAGCTATTACTCTGAATTTTTCAGGAGCATTTTTAGCATTTTCTTCTTCTACTATTGGAAGAAGCATAGCATTACATACACCATGAGGAAGGTCATACAATCCTCCAAGTTGGTGTGCCATTGCATGTACATTTCCAAGTCCAGCATTACTGAATGCTATTCCATTTAAGAAACAAGAGTAGCACATTTGCTCTCTAGCTTCTATATCACTTCCATCTTTTACTGCTCTTGGAAGATAATCAAAAATTTCTTTTATAGCATATAGAGCTGTACAATCAGTAACATCCATAGCTCCTTTAGCTACTACTGCTTCTATTGCATGAGTTAAAGCATCCATTCCTGTTGCTGCTGTAAGAGGAGCTGGCTTGCTCATCATAAGCTCAGGATCATTTACTGTTATTGCTGCAAGAGAGTTTGTATCTACCATAATCATTTTTACATGTCTCTCTTCATCTGTTATTACATAGTTAATAGTTACTTCAGCAGATGTTCCAGCTGTAGTAGTTATAGCTATTATAGGAAGTGATTTGTTTTTAGTTTTATTCACTCCTTCATAATCTTTTATATTTCCCCCATTAGTTGCAAGTACAGCAATAGCTTTTCCACAGTCTTGAGGTGATCCTCCTCCAATACTTACAACAAGGTCACATTTTTCATCAGTTAATATTCTATATCCATCTTCCACATTTTTTACTGTAGGATTTGGTTTAGGTTCATCATAAACAACAAAATCTACTCCTGCTCCCTTTAATATATCAGTAACTTTCTTTACAGTTCCATTCCCCATAAGAAACTTATCACTTACAACTAAAGCTTTTTTACATCCCATTGTTGATAATAGCTGTTTAAGCTCAGCAAGACATCCTCTTCCTAATAGATTAATTGGTGGTATGTAGTAAATCATTTTATCCCCCTTCTTATATTTTTATTCGTATATTCGTACATAATTCTTATATACGTATTAATGTTTTAATCTTAACATAAAAAAATACAAGTTGTCAAATACTTTCTAAAAATAGATATAAAAAAATTTCAAAAAATAAAAAAAAGAGAGTATCAAAAATACTCCCTTATACTCTCATAATTTTATTAATTATAGAGCAGCTTTTGCAGTTTCAGCTAATTTAGTAAATTCAGCTGCATTGTTTAAAGCGATATCTGCTAAAACTTTTCTGTCTAATACGATTCCAGCTCTTTTTAATCCATTGATTAAAGTTGAATAAGTTAATCCATTGATTCTAGCTGCTGAGTTGATTCTGATGATCCAAAGTGATCTCATTCTTCTTTTGTTAACTTTTCTATCTCTTGTTGAGTAAGCTGCTGCTTTCATTGTAGCTTGTTTAGCTTGTTTTATAACGTCACCAGACGCTCCTCTGAATCCTTTTGCAGCTTGTAATATTTTTTTATGCTTTCTTCTTCTAACTATACCAGTCTTAACTCTCATTGTTTTTTCCTCCTAAATATAAATCTCAATAATTTGAATTGTTTATTATCTTCCTACTCCGTATGGTAGTAACCCTTGCATATGTTTCTTTAAAGTGTCAGTAACTACTAAATCTTTCTTTAGGCTATTTTTTCTTTTTCTATCTTTTTTAGTTAAGATATGGCTTTTTCCAGAATGTTTAACTATAAATTTCCCAGTCCCTGTTACTTTAATTCTCTTTTTTGCTCCTCTGTGAGTCTTCATTTTTGGCATAATAATACCCTCCTCTCGAATATATAAATATTAATATAATTATTAACTCTTTTTAGGTGTTAATATAATGTGTTTCTGCTTTTCGTTATATTTTTTATCTGCATCTGCAACTTCAGCAAACTTTTCTGCAATCTCATTTAGAGTATCTATACCAAGTGTAGCATGCATTCTTTCTCTTCCAAATAAAACTAAAGTAACTTTTACTTTATTTTCTTTAGATAAGAATTTTTCAATTTGACCCATTTTAGTTTCTAAGTCATGAGTATCTATTCTAGCAGTAACTTTTACTTCTTTTATTACTACTTGTTTTTGATTTTTCTTAGCTTCTTTAGCTTTTCTTGTTTGTTCATATCTGTATTTTCCGAAGTCCATTATTTTACATACTGGTGGCTTCGCAGTAGGTGAAATCTCAACTAGATCTAAATCTTCCTGTCTTGCTAATTCCAATGCTTCATTAGCTGACATAACTCCTAATTGTTCACCTGTCGAAGAGATAATTCTAAATTCTCTCCCTTTAATTTTTTCGTTGATTCTAATTTTTTCAGAAATAATTCAACACCTCCATTTAGTTACACAATAAAAAAAACAGGACAATACTACGCCCTGTTATTACTCCTAAAATTGAAATATAGAGGATTAAAATCTCGTACTCTATTAAATCTTTTTTTATACCTAATGTAAGCCCTAAGACCCAAAAGGTGAGAAACAGGCGTTTCTTCTTTATCCAACTTTTATTTAGTTCCTTTATTATTATATCAGAAACATAAATAAAGTCAAGCTTTTTTTATATTATCCTATTTCACACACAGGATTATTTTTATCTATTATAGTAGCTTTACACTGTCCTCCTAATTCTTGAAGCACAAGCTCTTCTAATTCACTGACTATTTTTTTAAATTCCTCTTTTCTATTTTCATCTATTAATTCCATATAAAGAAGAGCATTTTTGGTATTTTCAGTTATTTTAGTTCTGTCAGCTTCTCTCCAGAGCCACCCTCTCACCACTGCTCCCTTATCGTCTCTATATATAAGTTCATCTTCTTTAGGAGGCTTATTCTCCTCTTCGCCTAAAGGAATAAATTCCTCATCTCCTTTAGCAAAATACAATACCATATCCCCTTCTATTTTGTCCAGATCCTCTCCCCCACATGTAACAAGATTTTTCAAACATATTACATTATATATATCTACAAGAGGATTTATTGTTCCTAATATATGTCCCTTTGCAATTCTCGAAGCCATTGCATCAATTGAAGCTTTAGCTCCTTTTTTAGTTTTAAATTTTTTCATAGCAAGGCTGTATTCTTTTATATACCCCTCTGCCTCATCACCAGAAGCTAATCTTTCACAAAGAGATTTACATACAGATTCCAGCATATCTGCTTTTCCAGTTCCACTGTTATCAACATTTTTAAAAGACAATACTCCTATTTCTAAATTGGGAAACATTTCAAATACATTCTCTTCAATAACAAATCTCTTCATTTCTTCCTCCTGTTTTCTATAATAATTAAACTATATCATAAAAAAAATAAAAAACCTATTTTTTCATTAAACTTATAGACTTTGAAATCCTTTTGCGTTAAAATATCATAAACACATTCAGGAGGGAAAAAATGGAAATAGATATCAAATTGGCTTATGATGATTTAGAAAATGTAAAACTTCTTTTTAATGAGTATACTGCTATGCTTGGAGTCAACCTTGCTTTTCAGGGATATGATGCTGAAATCAAAAATCTTCCTGGAAAATATGCTATGCCCTCTGGAAGATTATACATTGCATATTGTGACAACAAAGCTGCTGGTTGTATAGCTTTAAGAAAATTTGGAGAAGATGGCTGCGAAATGAAAAGACTTTTTGTCAGACCTGAATACAGACATCTCAAAATAGGAAAAAAATTAGTAGATAAAATAATAACAGATGCTCATGAATTAAAATATAAACATATGGTATTAGATACTCTTTCAAATTTACACGGAGCTGTTGCTCTTTATAAAAAATCTGGTTTTCATGAAGTTGAAGCTTATTATGAGAATCCTTTAGATAATGTATTGTATTTTAAATTAGATCTTTAATTAAGAAAGAGAGGATTAATTCTAAAATTTAGAATCAATCCTCTCATATTTTTATTCTTCGTCATTAAAGTTTATATGTTTATGAGTTCCATCACAGAAAGGCTTATGCTTTGAATGGCCACATCTACATAGTGAATAGTGCTCCTTACTGTCTAATATCTCTTCTGAGCTATTATCATCTATTACTTTTACTCCACCAGTGATATTTATAGAACCATTTTTTTCAATAGTTATTTTTTCTACATCATGATATATTGTTTCTCTTTCTCCACCTTCTAATTGATATGAAAGAGCCCCTGATGGACAGCTTTTTATTACTTTTATCAATTTTTCAATATCTGTTGCATTTTTCATTTCTATCCAAGGAATTTTATCTGGGTTGAATACTTCTGGATAGCCCTTTACACATTTAGCAGCATGCTTACATATATATTTGTCAAAATATACTACTATTTTTTCTCCATTATACCCTTTTATTCCTCTAGTTTTTTCTTCTTCTCTCTCATTATTAAACTCTACTCCTCTTGCATGAGTACCATCACAGAAAGGTTTATTTTTAGAATGTCCACATCTGCACAATGAAACTGTTCTTGGTGTTTCGTATTCTTCCCCTTTGTAATTTTCTATTTTAGTATCCACAACTGTATAAGGACTGAATTTTGTAAAAACTATCATTCCTTTTTTATCTTTATCCTCTGCCATAAATACTCCTCCTAAAAAACATTTTATAAAAAATTTTACTTTATAGAATTATTCTGTTGTCCAGAAACATATCCTTTTTCTATATAAATATTTTTTAGAGATCATATATAAAATCTACATCATTCATTGCAGCTGATTTTTCTATAATATTACATAATTCATTATATTCTTCATAAACTATTTTATTTATTCCAGCAACTGCCCTTGCACCTAAATGCAGTATTTTTTTATTTCTGTTTGTATGAATGATTATTTTCCTGAAATTTTTTCCAATCAGCCCCTCTTCATATGAGGCTGGAGTAGCAACTATCTTTTTTATCTCTCTCATGTTATAAACTTTTCCATCAATATTAATACTGTCTATATCTACATGTATCCTTTCAGGAGTTTCATTTCCCTTCCTTATATATTCACAAAATATAGCTATCCCAGGTATTCCAAACATTAAAATATTGAATAAAACCATCATTCCAAAAAACGAAGTTAATTCTCTTCCATCAGAATTTTTTTTAATCAAGAAATAAAGTCCACTGCTTAAAACTATAGCTGCTCCTGTTGCTATTATTATATATTTTTTCAGTAATCTCATATGCTCTTCTAAAATATCTTCCTTTGGAATAGTGAATATCTCTTTTTTCAGTGTTTCTTTTATCTCTTCTTTATCCAATGTCCTTTTATTTAAAACAGACAATACCTTATCAAATGATTTTTTAGAAAAGTTTGAAAACTTTATCTCTCTTTCAACATTTCCATCAAATATAATTAAAAATCTCTCTTTCTGTGTTGGTATAAAATTCACAGAATGAGTACATACTCTTGACGAAAAAAAGTATCTGTCAAATTCTAGTTTTTCTTTTGTAGATATCAGACTTTTTATGCTGACTTCCTTTTCTCCTATGTCTACAGTAATATATCCTGTTACTATAGAATAAATACTGCAAATTATTAAAACTACTATCCCTATTGGATATAAATAAGAAAATCTTATATATACAAAATTTGACAGTACATATGTTATAAAAAATATTATCCCTACACACCCTAGTATAGTCCAGATAAAATTATATACCATTATAAAAAAACTGCTTTTGTACTTCATTCTTCCCCCTTATGCTGTTTTTTATTATTCTAGCATAAAATTTTACTCTCTTCTATATATCAGCAGTTGCTTTTATTTTAAAAGTTGTTTAGCTTAGGTTGCTGACTATTGTCTTTTATTCCTTAAAAACAAAAAGACAGGATGTAATTATCCTGTCTTCTATCTTTTAATTTTTTATTAGATTGCTTCGAAATCGTCTTTTCCTACTCCACATAAAGGACATACCCAATCATCAGGAATATCTTCAAAAGCTGTTCCAGCAGCTATTCCTCCATCTGGATCTCCCTCAACTGGATCATAAATATATCCACATACTTTACATTCATATTTTTTCATACCATTTCCTCCTAGTTATTATTTTAGTTTAAATAGGTAAATTACCTATATTATCGTATTTTTTTATGTATCTATTATACATATACTGCTAGTACCATGTACTTTCCTTTTTTATTTTTTAATTTTTTTTATTTTTTATACTTCTATTTCATAATCAACATCTATATATCTCTTTCTTAATACAGTTTTTTTAAATAAAAAAGGCTGTAATCCTTTAGGCTACAGTCTTATTATTATTTTTAAATGGCGCACCCAAGAGGAGTCGAACCCCTAACCTTCTGATCCGTAGTCAGACGCTCTATCCAATTGAGCTATGGATGCACAGGATTTATATAAAAAAAAGGTAGTTGCCTACCTGAATTTACAAATGGCGGTGAAGGAGAGATTTGAACTCTCGGTACCGTTTATAGGTACTCTCCCTTAGCAGGGGAGTGCATTAGGCCACTCTGCCACTTCACCATCATATCTGGCGGAAGATCAGAGATTCGAACTCTGAAGTCTTGCGACGCCGGTTTTCAAGACCGGTTCCTTACCAATTAGGATAACCTTCCACGCATTAATTATAATATCATATGATTTCTTATTTGTCAATAATATATTTTTCAAATAATGGCTCATAGATACTAAACAAGGCAGATTATATAAAAATCTGCCTTGTCTTTTTAATAATTTCTTATGTAATTATTTTTGTGCTGCTACTAATTCATTAGCTTCAGCTATTATAGCATCTGCATCTAATCCATGAGCAGTAATTCCTTCTCCTAGAGTTTCTCCAGCAGCTATCATACATCCTACACATCCTAGTCCATGTTTTCTGAATACATCAGCTAATATAGGATATTGTTGAACTGCTTCAAGGATATTCATATCTTTAGTTATCATTATTATCACTCCTTAAAAATTTAATTTTTGTGTATATCTATGATTATATAAAAATTTACTTCCCATGTCAACTATTTTCCAATTATCTTCCAACAACATTTAGAAGGTCATGTACTCTTACCATTCCTACCAATTTATCCTTGTCAAATACAGGAAGAACTGATATTTGACTCTCTCTGTTTTCCATAAGTTCCAAAGCATCTATTGCCATACTATCACTATCTACCTTAGTAAAGTTTCTAGTCATAATATCTTTTGCTTTAAATCCAAAAAATTCTTCTCTTCTTTTCAAAGCTCTTCTTATATCTCCCTCTGTAATTATTCCTACCATCAGGTCACCATTCATCACACAGACAGCTCCAAGTCTTTTGTCAGTCATTGTAAGTATTACATCATCTATTACACTTTCTTTATCACATAAAGGAATCATCTCGTCTTTATGCATTACATCTCTTACTTTCATCAAAAGTCTTTTTCCCAGACTTCCACCTGGATGGTACAATGCAAAATTTTCTGGCTTGAAATCTCTTTTCTTGATAAGAATTGCTGCAAGAGCATCTCCCATCACCAAAGTACTTGTAGTAGAAGACATTGGTGCAAGATTAAGAGGGCATCCCTCTCTCTTTACTCCTATATTTAATATATAGTCTGCTTCTCTTCCAAGTTTTGAATTTCTATTTCCTGTCATAGCAACTATCTTGGCACCTATCTTTTTGATAGATGGAAGTATAGCAACTATTTCATCACTGTTTCCACTATTTGATATAGCTATAACTACATCCTCTTTAGATATCATTCCAAGGTCTCCATGAAGTCCCTCTGCTGAGTTCATAAATACTGAATGTGTTCCAGTAGAAGCAAGTGTAGCAGCTATTTTTTTCCCAATCAACCCTGATTTTCCAATACCTGTTACTACTACTTTTCCTTCTGATTTCAATATTTCTTCAACTACATCTATCATTTCTCTGTTTATTTTATCTCTTACTATTTTTAATTCTTCTATCTCTGAATCAAAAACTTCCTTGGCATAATTGATTATATCCATTTCTCCTGTCATCTCCTATTATCTTCCTTTTACAAGATCATCTATTTTAACTGCCATTTTCAATATCTCTTCAAGGTCAGATAAATAAAGCATATTAGGGCCATCTGACATAGCTTTTTCTGGATTTGGATGTACCTCTGCAAATATTGCATCTACACCTATTGCAAGTCCTGCTCTCATTAATGGATAAACATACTCTCTGTCTCCAGAAGTAGCTGTTCCCAATCCTCCTGGCTTTTGTACTGCATGAGTTACATCAAATACCACTGGGTATCCAAATTTTCTCATTTCCATGAAAGCTCTCATATCTACTACCATGTTATTATATCCAAAAGTGCTTCCTCTTTCACAAAGCATAACATTAGGATTTCCACTTTCTTCCATTTTAGTTACTACATTTTTCATATCCCATGGAGCAAGGAACTGTCCTTTTTTTACATTTACAGGAAGTCCTGTTTCAGCTGCTGCTATGAGCAAATCTGTCTGTCTGCATAAAAATGCCGGTATCTGTATAAGGTCTACCACTTCTGCTGCCTTTTTACACTGCCATACTTCATGTACATCTGTTACCACTGGAAGCCCATATGTATCTTTTACTTTTTTCAGTATTCTAAGTCCTTCTTCTATTCCAGGTCCTCTATACGAATGGATAGATGATCTGTTAGCTTTATCAAAAGAAGCTTTGAATATATAGTTTATTCCTAATCTGTCACATATTTCTTTTACTTTTCCTGCTACTTCCATCACTAATTCTTCAGATTCTATTACACACGGACCTGCTATCAAAGTGAATCTATTATTTCCACCGATTTCTATATTTTTTCCTATTTTAACTTTTTTTACTTCACTTACCAGCATGATTCCCCCTTATTTCATCTTTTTCTTTTTTACGATCTCTCTTCTAGCTATTTCTCTATCATCAAAATGTATTTTTTTTCTTCCTAATATTTGATAAGTTTCATGCCCTTTTCCAGCTATAAGGATAATATCTTTTTCTTCTGCTAGTTCTACAGCCTTAGATATAGCATGATCTCTGTCTTCCTCCACAATATGATTTTTTCCCTTCATTCCTTCCAGTACTTGTTCCACTATTTTGTGAGGGTCTTCTGTTCTTGGATTGTCTGATGTCACTATTGCAATATCACTCAATCTTTCAGCTATTTCTCCCATAACAGGTCTTTTGCTTGGGTCTCTGTCTCCACCACATCCAAAGACTGTTATTATTTTTCCTTTTTTCAATTCATTTATACTTTTCAATATATTTTCAAGAGCATCTCCAGTATGTGAATAGTCCACTATCACTGTGAAGTCCTGACCACAGTTTACCAGTTCATACCTTCCTGGTGCTCCTTTTAATTCTTTTATTCTTTCAAGAACAGTTTCTCTTTCTATTCCTAAAAGCAATGCTATAGAGATTGCTCCAAGAACATTATATACATTATATCTTCCAAGTATAGCAAGTTTTGTTCTTGTTGAAAAAGCATCTATATGAAGTTCCACTTCCTGTCCATCTCCGTGAAACTCTACTATTTTTCCTCTTACTCTTCCTTCATTGTGCATACCATAAGAGATTCCTCCAAATTCTGAAGAAAGCCTTTTTCCATATAGGTCATCTATATTGATGACACAGTTTTTTTCACAGCCTTTTTTCATCATTGTAAAAAGTTTTCTTTTTGCCTGAAAGTAATCTTCCATCGTCTTATGAAAATCAAGATGATCTAAAGTCAAGTTAGTAAACATACTTACATCAAATTCAAGCATATCCACTCTTCCAAGATCAAGAGCATGAGAACTAACTTCCATCACAAGATATTCCATTCCTTTTTCTACTGATCTCTTGCACATCTTCACTATGTCCAAAGATTCTGGAGTAGTATTAGGAGCTTCAATTACTTCATCTCCTATTTTATATTCTACAGTTCCTATCCTTGCAGTCTTATCACTTCCCAATATAGACTCTATAAGATAAGTTGTTGTTGTTTTTCCGTTAGTTCCAGTTATTCCTATAATCTTTAATTTTTTTTGAGGCCAATTATAAAAATTAGAAGCTAACACTCCTAATTTTTTTCTTAGATCCTTGATCCAAATATATTTTACTGGAAAGGCAGCTTCAACTTTTTTAGACACTAAAACGCATTTAGCTCCATTTTTTACTGCCTGTTCTATATAATTGTGTCCATCAGAGACAGCTCCTTCTAAAGCAACAAAAATATCTCCAGTTTTTATTTTTCTAGAATCATACTCTATGCCAGTATATTCTTCCTCTTTAGCTACATCTTTTAAAATTTCATATTCCAGTCCATTAAGAAATTTTTCCATTTAATATTCTCCTTAAAAAGAAATTTTGATACTGTAATAATTCTAGCATAAATTTTATTATTTTCATAGGAAAAGACTAATCCTCAACAACCAAAGAATTCTGTTTTGGATTATTTTTGTATGTGATCTCTTCTAATTTACTTTTATATTTTAAAAGTTCATTTGTAAGCTGTCCCTGCAAAGCAAAAAACCTCTTATTAAGATCATCCATATAGCCCCAGTCTGGAGTTTCTTTTCTCATTTCCTGCTGTATCTTGTATCTAATACTTTTCAATTGATCTTTTATTTCATTCGATTTAACTAAAAGATCCTCTCTAAGCTCTATCACTTCTTCTTTCTGCTCACTGCTTAATTCATTGAAGTAAACAGTGCATCCATCAATTATGATTTCATCAGCATATATGCGTAGAGTAGATATCGAAAATATTAAAATCAACATACTAATATACTTCATAATTAGCCTCCAGTTTATAACCTCTTTTACACAATTATATTAGACATCTGTGTCATATTTGTGACAACAACATTTATTTAATACAACTTAAATAAAAGATAAAACTGTAATATCACTCTATTTATACGTTTTCAATCTGCCAGTTGATTTCTTTCTTACCTAAACTACTCAATATTTCATTTATCTTTTTAAAGTGTCCGCACCCAAAAAATCCATTGTGAGCTGATAGAGGACTTGGATGTGCTGCTTCAAGTATATAATGTCTATCAGTATTTATGAAAGCTTTTTTCTTTCTTGCATTTCCACCCCATAGAACAAATATAACTGGATCTTCTCTATCATTTAAGTATTTGATTATACTATCTGTAAATATTTCCCAACCAACTTTTGAATGAGAATTTGCTGCTCCTGCTCTCACTGTAAGAGCAGTATTTAAAAGAAGTATTCCTTGTTCTGCCCATGGCACTAAATATCCATTGTTTGGCACATACAGTCCCAATTCATCTCTTAGTTCTTTATACATATTTTGCAGTGATGGAGGAGTTTTTATTCCTATGTTCACAGAAAACGCTAAACCATGTGCCTGATTAGGACCATGATAAGGATCTTGTCCCAAAATTAGTACTTTACAATCTTTATAGCTTGTAAGTTTCAACGCTGAAAATATATTTTCCATCTTTGGATAAATAGTTTCAGATTTATATTCTGTTATTAGAAATTTTCTCAATTTTTGGTAGTATTCTTTTTCAAACTCATCTTTTAGTATTTCATCCCAATCATTATTCAAGTTTACCATTTTCTTCTCTCCTCCAATTTGTAATTTTTATTCTGTGGCTATTTTTAAACAGTTAGGAAATCTTTTTTTCATTCCACATCCAGAACATACTTCTCTGCAATCTGGTGTCAGAGCTCCTTCTTCTGCTTTTTTATATTCCCTTAAAAGAAAACTTTTATCTACTCCTATATCTATCATATCCCAAGGAAGATCAGCTTCCAGATTCCTTCCTCCTAGATAATCTTTCTCATCTATTCCTAATTCATCAGCTGATGATTTCCAGATATCATAATTATCTTTATAGTCATCAAGTTTTGCTCCTTTTTTCCATGCAAGTTCTATTAGATCCCCTGTTCTTTCATCCCCTCTTGAAAGGAATCCCTCAAGATAAGATTTTCTCATATCATGTATTCTTAAAGTACAATGCTTTGATGTTTTAAATAAGTCTTTTAATATTCTGTGTTTTCTTTTCATCTCTTCTATATCCATCTGTTCTGACCATTGGAATGGTGTATGAGGTTTTGGAACAAAGTTTGAAACGCTTACTGTTACGTTTATTCTTTTACTTATAGGTCTGCATCTCTTTATAACCTTAGAAGCAAGTTCAAATATTTCTGCCACATCTTCATCTGTTTCAAAAGGAAGTCCAATCATAAAGTAGAATTTTAGATTTTCCCATCCCCCTCTTATAGCAGCTTCAGCAGTAGCCAATACATCTTCTTCTTCTACACCTTTGTTGATTATATCTCTCAATCTTTGCGACCCAGCTTCTGGAGCAAAAGTAAATCCAGTTCTTTTTCCTCCGCTGATATCATCTGCCACTTGGACAGAGTATGGATTCATTCTCAAAGATGGAAGTGAAATTCCAAGGTTTCTATTTTCATATCTGTTTTTTAATCCTTTGATAAGATCATCTATTTTACTATAATCACTGCTGCTCAAAGATGAAAGAGATATTTCTGAATATCCAGTATTTTTTATCATTTTCTCAATAAGCTCACAGTTATTTTTAAAACTTCTTTCTCTTACTGGTCTGTACACAATTCCAGCTTGACAGAATCTGCATCCTCTTGTGCATCCTCTCTGTATCTCTACAGAAGCTCTGTCATGTACTATATTTATATATGGTACAAGCTGATCATCATAAAATTCTGTTTTATCCAAATCTTCAACAATAGCTCTTCTTACTCTTTTCTTTCCTTTATGAAGAACAGGAACATATACTCCATTAAAACCTTCTATTAATTTTAATTTTTCTAATTTACTTTTATCACAGTTAGCTGTAAGCACCTCAGCTATTTTCACCATGACATCTTCTCCATCTCCTATTACTACAAAATCAAGAAACTTTTCCATAGGAACAGGATTCATCATACAAGTTCCCCCTGCCATTATCAGTGGATATTCCTCTCCTCTATCTTTACTTTCAACTGGTATCCCTGCTAAATCTAAAGCATTTAATACATTTGGATAGCACATCTCATAAGATAATGAAAATCCTACCACATCAAATTCTTTCAATGGAGTCTTACTTTCCAGAGAAAACATTGGTATTCCATTTTCCCTCATCAAATTTTCCATATCCTCCATTGGAGAAAATCCTCTTTCTAAAGAAAATCCTTTCACTCTGTTCATAAGGCTATATAATATTCTTATTCCCAGATTAGACATTCCTACTTCATATATATCAGGAAAAAACAGGCACATTCTTGCTTTAAAATCATCTTTATGTATGCTGTTTATTTCATTTCCCAAATATTGTGCTGGCTTCTCAACTTTTAATAAATATTTATCTAAATTTACTCTCATATTTTCCTCACTTTTTTTATTATTACATTTTATTTTATCATTTTCTTAGCAAAATTACCTGCTTTTTTTACTTATCATCTAATTTTTGAAACTCTTTCATCTTGATATTATTGCTTTTATCATGGTGTATTCTACATAATTGAGCTAATTCTTTATTTATACTTTTTAATTTTTCATAGGCATTCTCAGTATGTCCTTCAAGTTTTCTATCTCCTACTACTACCTTTTTCATTCTTTTTAAAAATGTAGTTTTTCCTTTTCCACTATCATGAAGAAGAGCAAGTTTCCAATATAGCTTATCATCTTTTAATATTTCATTCTCTTTAACAAAATTTAGCAGTCTAAAAGAATGAACTTTGTCATACTCCATCATAGTATCAAAAATCTTAAATTCGTCTTCTGAAAGAATTTTTTTCACAGTCTCATCTTTTTCCCCATCATATTTTCCAAATACATAGATGATCCCTTGTCTGAGCCTATTCAACATTTAGATCTCCCTCACTACTATATCTCCATATTTTTTCTTCATCTCTTTAATATTTTTACCATTTTTTCCTATAAATTCCCCTCTTTTTCCTTGAGGAACATAGAAAATATACAAACTTCCATCTGCTGTTTTTTCAATTTTTATTACATTTTCTTCTTCTATATCTGGTATTTCCTGAAGAACAATATTCTTCATTTCATTTTTTAAATAAACTTTTTCAAGAGTTAAGTATTTTCCCATAAGAGGCTCTTTTTTTCCTGTAAGTATATACCCAGACATTATTCTTACCTGCTTAGGCATAAAAGAATTTCCTAGAAATCTTAATTTCCCATTTTCATATGTAATCTTTACTTCTCTTATATGTTTTTTGAGTTCAAGCCCTTTTTTATCTGTAAACTCGCTTACATCATATGTTCCACTGAGTTCTTTACAAAGTTTTTCTATTTCTTCTTCTGTATTTTTAATAAGTTTTTCAGGATATGAATATATATATTCTCTCTTTTCTATCATGTCTGGAAACACAATATTAGGAAAAGTTTTCTTTATCATTGTAACTTTTAAATCAGTATCAGAATTTTTATTGAAATCTTCCTGTATTTTTTTTATATTTCCATTAAAATTACTGCTGACATAGAGAATATTTTCATTTGCACTTACCTTAGCATCTGTTCTTCCTGCCTGTTGTACCCCTTTTGCCCAAGTGAAACCTATCTTCTCCATTACTTCTCTAAATTTTCCTTTTATACTCTTTTTTTCATTCATCTCGTCAAAAGATTGAAATTTTGCTCCATTATATGAGATATAGAACATATATCCCCACTTCTTACTTTTTTCTACTGCTCTTATATCCATACCTTTTCTCCTTACTTTCCAATTCTTTTAATTATATCATATCATCAAAGAAAAAAAAAGCTGTAAGCAGTTTTCACTGCTTGCAGCTTTAAATATTTTTTATTAATTCCAAGTCTGGCTTTTTAATCTTCCATTTTCATAAATAGCTATACTATCAACTGTCCCATCTTCTTGATATCTTTTCCAAGTACCATCTTTGACCCAGTTCTTGTATTTTCCTTCTTCTAATATTTTTCCATTATCCCAGAAAAATTTCCATTCTCCAGTTCCAGCACTCATATCACTTTTATGAAGAAGCTTACCATTTTGAGCATAAAATTCAATTCCAGTTACTCTATTATTTCTATATTTTGTAATAGCTTTTACACTTCCATCTGAATAGTATGACCTCTGCTCACCATTAAGTTTTTCATCTACATATCTTTCAGTCATAACGATATTTCCTTCATCAGAATACCATATCTTATCTCCATTCAATTTTCCATTTACATAAGCTTCACTATATTCAATAATATCTCCAATAAACAGTCCAAATTCACCAGTGAAAGGTTTATCTTCTCCTTGAGCGTATACAAGTTTATCACTTCCATGAACTTTTTGACTAATATCAAGCATTTTTCCATTGCTTTTCTGCAATGCTTTTTGTGCATCAGTTAATTTTATCTCACTTTTAACTGTATCCTCTGTTGTTATTGTTTCAGAAGTTATTCCTTCTTTTTTTTCAGATGTGTTTAGTTTTTCTAAAGGCTTCAGCTCATTATCTATATTTGATACAGGTTTTGGTACTTCTGTTTTTGTTAGTGATGATGTTCCACTATTGATTTCATCCAGAGTTTTTATCTCTCTAAGTCCTTCAGCAAAAGCCTGCGAACTAAATAACAATACAGCTGATAAGAAAATAATTATTCTTTTTCCTTTTTTCACTTTTTCCTCTCCTTAAACTTAAAAATAAAATAAATCAGTCCCAAGAGGAAACATATCCTTATTTAGAATAGTTTGGAGCCTCTTTTGTTATAGTAATATCATGTGGGTGGCTTTCTTTTAGACCTGCTCCTGTTATTTTTATAAATCTTCCATTTATTTTAAGATCTTCTATAGTAGGTGTTCCACAGTATCCCATACCAGCTCTGATTCCTCCGCAAAGTTGGAATATAACATCTTTAAGATTTCCTTTGTATGCAATACGTCCTTCAATTCCTTCTGGAACTAGTTTTTGAGCATCATTTTGGAAATATCTGTCTTTTGATCCTCTCTTCATTGCTGCGATAGAACCCATTCCTACATATATTTTATATCTTCTTCCTTCAAGAATTATCTCTTCTCCTGGTGCTTCTTTAGTTCCAGCTAGAAGTCCTCCAAGCATTACACAGTCTGCTCCAGCAGCTAATGCTTTTACAATATCTCCAGAAAGTTTTATTCCTCCATCAGCTATTACTCCTATACCTCTGTCTTTACATACTTGGTATACATCATTTACAGCTGTAAGCTGAGGAACTCCTACTCCTGCTACTACTCTTGTTGTACAAATTGATCCTGGTCCAATTCCTACTTTTACTGCATTTACTCCAGCAGCTATAAGGTCTAAAGCAGCCTCAGCAGTTACTATATTTCCCCCAATTAAGTTTAACTCAGGGAAAGCTTCTCTTATTTCTCTTATTTTTTTGATAACTCCTGCTGAATGTCCATGTGCAGAGTCAACAGTGATAATATCTACCCCTGCTCTTACTAAAGCTTCTACTCTTTCTAAAGTATCTGCTCCAATTCCTACTGCTGCTCCTACTCTAAGAGTTCCATGAGCATCCTTACAAGCATTTGGATATTCTACTAAATTATCTATATCTTTTATTGTGATAAGTCCTTTTAAGTATCCAGCCTCATCTGTTATTGGAAGTTTTTCTATTCTGTTAGAAAGAAGAACCTCTTTTGCCTGTTCTAAAGTAGTTCCTACTGAAGCTGTGATAAGATTTTCTTTAGTCATTATCTCACCAACAAGCTGCTCCATATCTTTATGATATTTTATGTCTCTATTTGTAACTATCCCTATAAGTCTTCCATCATCTTCAATAACTGGAAGCCCAGATATTTTATATCTTCTCATTAAATCTTCAGCAAAACCTACTGTACAATCTTCTTTTAAAGTAACAGGATTTCTTATCATTCCACTTTCGATTCTTTTTACTCTGTCTACTTCAGCAGCCTGATCAGCTATACTCATATTTTTATGAATAAATCCAATCCCTCCTTGTCTTGCTAAAGCAATAGCTAAATCTGATTCAGTTACAGTATCCATCGCAGCACTAAGAACTGGTACATTAAGTACTATATCCTTTGTTAGATTAGTTTTTAGACTTACCTCATGTGGTAAAACGTCTGATTTTGCTGGTACTAATAGCACGTCATCAAATGTAATAGCTTCTTTTACTATTTTTCCGTTCATATCCCTCTCCTTTTTCATAAAAACTTAATATTTATACTTTATAAAATCAAAATTTAACAACAAAAAACTTTATATATATTTCGACTATTATAGCACAAATTTAAGAATTTTGTCACATAAAAAAAGATATTTTTTATAAATATTACTTTTCAGTTCTATTGTATATATCAATTTTCTGATATGGGATTTCAACACCGTTTTCATCAAATACTCTTTTTACCTCTTCGTTAAAGTCATATAATGTTTCCCAGTAGTCTGAACTTTTTACCCAGACTCTGAAATTATAGTCTAAAGAGCTAGCACTTTGCTTAGCCATTCTTATTGTTATTGCCTTATCTTTTAATACTGCTGGATGATTTTCAGCTATTTGTCTTAACAGTTCTTTAGTTTTATCTATTGGAGTATCATATGAAACTGTAAATACCATATCCAGTCTTCTTTCAGGCTTTCTAGAATAATTTATTATTGCATTGTTTGCAAGCTGCCCATTTGGAACTACAATTACTTTATTATCTGTAGTAATAAGAGTAGTATAAAGAATATGTATCTGATCTACTGTACCTTCTATTCCACCGTTATTAGAAATGTAGTCTCCCTTTGAAAACTGTTTGAAGAAAAGAATAAGCACTCCTCCTGCAAGGTTAGATAAACTTCCTTGTAAAGCCAAACCAACTGCGATACCTGCGGTACCTAAAACAGTTACTAAAGATGTAGCTTTTATTCCTATAACACTAACTACTACGAAAAATAAAGCAATATATCCAATAGTTTTTAATAATGAAACTGTAAAACTTTCAAGTAATGGATCAACATTTTTCTTTTCAAGTGTTTTCTTATAAGTTGTCAAAAGCATTCCCAAAAACTTAGGCCAAATTATAAATAAAATTATCAGAATCAATCCTCTGATTACCAGTCCTGGAAGGGCTGCAAAAATATCCGTTAGAAAACTTTCTAATAATGCATGCATGTTATATATCACTCCTTTAAAATTATTTTAAATTTACATAATTATACCAAAATTTTATATTCATTCTTTTATTTTTTAACAAATTTTTTTTCATTCATATTAATTATAATATTTTTTCTAATTTTTAACAAGTCCCTAGTATAAATTATTCCTGTAATTTTATTTCATTTTTCTTAATTTATAAGATATAATGATATTACAGAGGTGAAATTTATGACAAAAAGTATAAAAGGAATCATACAAGTCATTCATGGAATGAGTGAACATGAAGGAAGATACATCCATTTCTTTAAATATTTTACTGAAAGAGGCTATCTTGTCTTTCTCCATGAACATCTGCATCACGGAAGTAATATTACAGCAAAAGATGAACTTGGAATATTTCAAAGTGATTTTCCTACATTAATAAAAGAGCAGGCAGCATATACTGAAAAATTAAAAAAAGATTATCCTGATACTCCTTTCTTTGTATTCGGACACAGTATGGGATCTTTTATTGCACAGGAACATATGAAAAGCTGTTGGTCTAAAATAGATGGATATATACTCTGTGGTTCATGCTACAAGCAGCCTTTTTTATGGAAAGCTGGAGAAATTGCAAGTTATCTTTTAGATAAACTCTATCGAAATAGAAGAGCCTATATAATTAAAAAACTTGTTTTCTTAAATTCCAACAGCAAAACAAGATCTGAATATTATTATAATGAAAATTCATGGCTTTCTAGAGATATTGAAGAAGTAAAAAAATACTGTAATGATAAACTATGTGATTTCACTTACAGCAGTACTTTTTATACAACTTTCTTTAATTTTTTAAATTCTCTCTATTCAGAAGAGTCTTTTAAAAATATATCAAGAAAGCTTCCCATAATGATAGTGGCAGGAGATATGGATCCTGTAGGAAAGTTTGGAAAAGGAGTTATAGAGCTTGAGAAATTCTATAACAAAATTGGATTTGATGATGTTACATGTCATTTATATAAAAATGCAAGGCATGAACTTCATAATGAAATAAACAGAGATGAAGTTTTTGCTGATATTGAAAAATGGTTAGAAATTAGAATTTAAACATATATTTAAGGAGATGATTTTTATGTACACTTGTGACGCTTGTACAAAATATGTTTGCAGAACTGGAAATCTTGAAGAAGCTCCTCTTAACTGTCCATGCAGAGAATTGGATAATATAGAGGAAGTCAAAAAATTTTATCTTGAAAAAGAAAATATGAATCTTGCTCATAATTCAGCCCGTGTTGAGAGTGAAGGGTATTGTAAACAGACTAGAGTAGAAGAAATAATAAATTTTGCTAATAAATGTGGATACAAAAAACTGGGACTTGCATTTTGTGTAGGACTTTCAAAAGAAGCTAAAATTTTTGCTTCTATACTTAGAAATCATGAATTTGAAGTAGAGTCTTTAGCATGTAAAAACGGTTCTGTTCTTAAAGAATTTATTGGTATTTCTAATGAAGAGCAAGTTAGACCTTGTACTTATGAACCTATGTGCAACCCTATTGGTCAGGCAAAACTTTTAAATCAATCTGGAACTCAGTTAAATATACTTTTAGGACTTTGTGTAGGACATGACTCTTTATTCCTAAAATATTCAGAAGCTCCTGTTACAGTATTTGCAGTAAAAGACAGAGTACTAGGACATAATCCTCTCGCTGCTATATACATGGCTGAAGGATATTACAAGAAAAAACTTTTTAAATAAAAGCGAGGAAAAATGATAATAGAAAAAAATTCCCTTTGGATAAATAATAAAAATGGAAGAGAGTACCAAGCTGTAAGTGAGGCTATTGACTGCACTAATGAAAGAGATGGATTGATAGTGGTAGTTTATATATGCAAAGAAGCTGAAGGAAAACTTTTTGTAAGAGAAAAAAGTGAGTTTTTAAAAAAATTCTCACCGAAGAAATAGAAAACAAGGTGGCTCAAAATTGCTTTGAACCACCTTGTTTTTATAATTCATATTTATTTTTTGCGTAAGCTACTGCCACTTTTCCTATAATATCATTAGGATCTATAAGAGGCACTGTAAAACTTTTTCCTTTTAATATAATTGGGATTTCTGTGCATCCCATTATTAATGCCTCTGCTCCATTTTCTATAAAATATTCAGCACAATCTGCGGCATCTTTTACATTTTTTTCTGTAACCCCATTGTATTTAAAGTCGAATATAGTATCATGTACTTTATTCTGTACTTCCTCTTTTGCAGCTATTACTTCTATTCCAAACTTTGCACAGCATTTATCATATAATTTAATCTTCACAGCTGCATTAGTTGCCATTACCCCCACTTTTTTTATTCCTGGCACCTGACGCATCATCTCTTTAACTGCTTCATCTATTATATGTAAAAATGGTATATCTACTTGACTGGCAACTTCGTCATAAAAATAATGTGCTGTATTTGCCCCAATTATTATAAAGTCAGCCCCCGCTTTTTTTAAATTTTCTGCTGTAGCAACCATAGCTGCAACTGGACTCTCTGTCCCTTTCATGATTGCATCCTGTCTGCTCGGCATTTTTGGATTATTATCCACTATTATTCTCAAGTGATCTTCATCACATTTTGCATGTGTTTCTTCTACTATTTTGGCAAAAAGATCTATAGTAGCTTCTGGTCCCATTCCACCTAATATTCCCACAACTTTTTCTTTCATTATTATCCCTCCTCAACTGCTTCTCTCTGCTCATTCTTTCTTTCACCAGCATCTAATACAGCAGCTACGACTACAGATCCCACTACATTTACAGTAGTGATTCCCATATCCATTATACGGAAGATTCCACCTAAAAGACCTACAAATTCTATTGGTAGCCCTAAAGTTGTAAGGAAAATAGTTGTTGCAACAAATATTCCACCAGGGATACCAGGACTTCCTAAAGTCATCAATACTCCTGTAAATACAGCTATAAACATTTGATATAAAGACATTTCAATTCCCAGTACCTGTGATACAAATACTGCTACTACTCCATACCAAAGTCCATTTCCATCCATATTCATTGTTGCCCCTACTGGAATAGTAAATCCAGCTATATCTTTTTTCAATTTCAATTCATCTTCACAAACTTTTATAGATACTGGTATAGTTGCAGCAGTACTACATGTAGCAAAACTTGTAGTCCATACTGGAGCTATTTTCTTATAGAACGCAATCGGGCTCTTTCCAGAAGCTGCCAGATACATTCCACCATAAACTACAAAAGCATGTATCATTAATCCAATGTAAATAGTAATTATAAACTTTCCTAAAGGTCCTAATATGTCTGTTCCATATTTTCCTGTTGTTGTTGCCATAAGAGCAAAAACACCATATGGAGTGAATCCCATAACAAATTTCAATATCATCATTATGAAACGAGAAAGAGTTCCAAACATATCCAACACACGTTTTTTGTCCTCTTCTTTTAATAGAAGGATAGCTATACCAGAAAATATAGCAAAAGTAATTATCTGAAGCATATTTCCTTCTGAGAATGACTGCATTATATTAACAGGGAAAAATCCTAAAATAACACTGCTTACAGTAGGAGCCCCTTTTTCAACTATTCCACTGACATCTGTCATTACAAATCCTACCCCTGGTTTTATCACAAGAGCAGAAAACAATCCAATACCTGCTGCAACAAATGTTGTAGCTAAAAAGATAACAACAAGTTTAACTCCAATCTTCCCAAGACGTCTCAAATCTCCCATACCTGCTACTGCCAAAACAACATTGGCAAAAATAAGAGGTACAACTGACATTCTAAGAAGTCTTAAAAATACATCCCCAACGACAGCTATTGCCGTTATTTTTGGTCCTATAACAAGTCCAGCTATTGCCCCCAGAATCATACCAATCAATATCTTATTGGCCAATCCTATCTTCTTCTTTAACATAATAATCCCCCCACTTAAAATTAAGTAGTATATGAAAGATCGCTATTCTTGACTATTTTGCAGCTCAATACTTGATGAAGGTTTTAATGACGTTTTCCATTTCTCTCTTCAATAGAAATCTCTGAATTGACAACTTCCATTTTTTGATTAACAGCTATGAATTCTAAACAAAGATCACATCTATCTCCTCTGTAAGTTCTCCTGTTGAATACCACAGGCTCTTTTCCTATAAATGACAGACATTCTACTACCATCCCTGTGGGAATTTCCGGAAAATCAAGCTGCTCTTTTTCATATTGATCAAGCATTATTGCCTGTACCCCTATTTTATAATTAGTAAAACTTTTTTCATAGGTATTTTCAATATATTTATATACAGCTATTTCTCTAATATCTTCCTTTGAAATATTTCCTGCCCATTTAGGATTGATATAGTGTGTATCTAAAAGAACTGGTTTTCCATCTATATAATGAAGCCTCTCTATTTGATACACTTCTCCATTCTCTTCTAGCTCCAATACTTTTTGCATTCTTCTGTCTGTTTCTGTAAAATCTGAAAAAATCACTGTTGAGTAATCATTCAATCCTGCTTCTCCACTTTTTTTGCTAAAAGCTGGTTCTAGCAGAAAATTTTCTGTAATCTTTTGATAGACTACAAAAGATCCTTTTCCTTTTTTCCTTACAATAAGTCCCTCATTTACAAGACCATCCATTGCCTGTTTTACTGTGGCTCTGCATAAATTAAACTCATCACAAAGCTTCAATTCTGAAGGTATCTCTGTTCCATATCCCCAATCTTCATTCATTATTTTATCTCTTATGATTTCTCTGAGCTGATAATAAAGAGGGATTGGACTATCACTTTTTAATTTTTTCATACAAACCACACCCTATCCAAATTTTAAAACTCTTCTACATTGTATAAAGTGTAGCAATACTTGTCAAGAATATTAAAACCATATACAGATATTTAATTGTTCAAATGTCTAGACATTTGAATTATACCAATAATATATTTAAATGTCAATATCTTTACAAATTAAATGTTTTATTTATTTTTGTTTTGTCTTTATTCCTTACAAAAATGTTGGTATCCAATTTAAAAGAAATTATGTTAGCTCATTATTAAATCCATTCTTATCCTGAAAATTTTCTCTTTTATTAAAAAATATATAACTAAAAATGAGATTGAAGGAAAATAGACAAATAAAAATTAATATAGTATAATTTTAAGAAGAAATATAAAAGAACATCAAGATAAAAATTCATATTTTATGAGGTGGCTACTTGAAAAGAAATAAAAAAAATAAAAAACAGGCAATTATCTTACTTCACGAAATATATGGAGTTAATGATTTTATAAAAAAACAATGTCAAAAATATCAAAAAATGGGATTTGATATTTTTTGTCCTAATCTTCTTGAACATACTCCATTTTTATATGAAGAATCTGATGAAGCGTATAATTATTTTATTCAAAATGTTGGTTTTGATAAATATACAGAAATAAATAACTTAGCTAATAGTTTGAAAAAACAATATAATAAAATATTTCTTTTAGGTTTCAGTGCAGGAGCTACTATTGCATGGAGGTGTGGAGAAAATTCTTTATACAGTGGAATCATTGCATGCTATGGTTCACGTATAAGAGATTATACTGATTTAAATCCTGTCTGTCCTACTCTTTTGTTGTTTGCAAAAGAAGATTCTTTTGATGTATCAACAACAATTACTGAACTGCAATATAAAAAAAATGTGTCTATTACAATATTCGATGCTTCTCATGGATTTCTTGATCCATATTCTAAATACTATAACGACTATGAAAGAAAAAAAGCTGAAGCAGCTATTACTCAGTTTATAAATCAATATATAAAATAAATCAGAGGTATGGAAAAAATCCATACCTCTTTTTATTTTTATTATATAACTTTATTTTTCTTATTATTATTTAAATTTCAAATATGATATCATATCTTACTTTATTATATTTTAAAATTAAATTTATACTCATCAAACTATTGCTTTACTGTACTTAAACAAAATGGATGTCCCTCTGGATCAAATAAAACTGTTGATGTTTCAAAATATTGTATTTCTGATATCCTTGTACCACACTTTACAGCATGAGAAGCTCCCTCTTCTAAATTTTCAACAAGAAAATCTATATGTGCCATTTGCTGCTGCTTTCCTTCTTCCCATGGCCATATTGGAGGAATATATTCTTCAACTTCTTGAAAAGCAAAAATCCATCCTTGAGGTGAACGTAACCCAGCCCAGCCATTTCCTGAAAGAATTTTCTCCCAACCAAGCAAATTCACATAAAAATCTGCTAATGCATCAGCATTTTTACAATCATAGGCAAACCCTGCTATTTCTTTAATCATATCTTTTTCCTCCTAGCATATGAAATAGATTTCTTTTTATTAAAATTTTATTCCCATTTCTTTAAATATTAAAATACAGACAATCAATGAGAGTAAATTAATAATTAATCCAATAAAAGCCAATCTTTTTTTCTTAAAGGAACCAAATATTCCAATTCCGCTAAAAATCAATCCCATTACTGAAACTGCTGGTCCAATTAATGCTATGGCAATCATAACAAGCACCATGATATGACTCGATATGACAAACCACCCATTTCTAGAATTTATCAAACATATTTTTAAGAGTCCAACTGACAATCCACTAGCAATAAGCAGAAGTATTCCTATTACTAAAGATATTGTTCCCATTATATTTTTTTCATAATCTATTTTCATTCTCTTCTCCTCATGTTTTTGAGTAATTTTTAAATGTAATTTCATTTAGAGAATATTAATTTCTATTTCATAAAAACATATGCATTGTAAATATTTATGAATACTATAACCAGCATAAGCCCCATAAAAAGTTTATCCACTTTTTCTTCAGATATCTTTTTATTAACTATACTTCCTGCCATTCCTCCACATACTCCTCCCAACACCATAAGTCCTAGATATAAAACACTTACTTCTGGAATTTTTCTTGCAAGTATAGTATGTAATAGACTTGCTATTTGTGAAAATAGTATTATATAGATAGAATTAATAGCTGCTTCTTTAGTAGTCATAGAGAAGAAGAAAATCAATATCACTAGATTAATAGGACCTCCTCCAATTCCTAAAAATGATGAAAGTATTCCTAAAATAACTCCAATTATAAAGCATAGAATCTTATTTTCAAAATTATGTGTTTTTATATCATTTTTCTTAGCTGTATATATTAGAGTTCCCAATGTTATAAATATCATAACAATTGATTGAACTGCTCCAGTTCTATTTTCATTTTGAAGAACTTCTTTTACAATCTGGAACATGACTTTTCCTGTCATTCCTCCCAGTACACTTCCTATAGCAAGCCAGGTAGTAATCTTTGTATTTATCTTTACAGTGCTATTTTTCATTGCTTTAGCTACAGAAATAATTGACATGGAAAGAACTGTACACCCTGATAAAAAACTTATAGCTGTTACGCTCATAGTTCCTGTTGCATCAAGAACAGGTTTAATTATTACTCCCCCACCTATTCCGCATATCGAACCTACAAGCGAAGAAAAAAAACTGACTAATAAAAAAACAATTAACATATTTTACCCCCAAAATACTTTTTTGTTACCCCTATCCAATAATTATATTTGTTTTTGTATAAAAAATCAACCTTCATTCTTTAGAGATTCTGCCATTTTCTATTTTCTTAATAAACTACATCAAATTTCTATCTTTGTAATAATCATAAATTTATGATAAAATATAACGATAAAATTTTATTATTCAAAGGAGTTGAGTATGGCTAAATTTGATAAAATATACAAAGAAATTGTTGAAACTATAGATAAAAAAGGAATATGGAGTGAAGGAAATGTCAGAACAAAATATGCTGATGGAACTCCTGCCCATTATAAAAGCTATATAGGATATCAGTTCAGACTTGATAATTCTACTGATGAAGCACATCTTATCACTACAAGATTTGCTCCAAGCAAGGCTCCTATCAGAGAACTTTACTGGATATGGATAATGCAGTCTAATGATGTAGATGAATTAAATAAATTAAAATGTAAATTCTGGGATGAATGGAAAATGGAAGATGGTACTATTGGAAAAGCTTATGGATACCAGATAGCAAAACAAACATTTGGATATAGAAGCCAGCTTGATTATGTGGTAGAAGAACTGAAAAAAAATCCTAACAGCCGTAGAATAATGACTGAAATATGGGTACCAGAAGATCTTGATAAAATGGCTCTGACTCCTTGTGTACATCTTACTCAATGGAGTGTTATTGGAAACAAACTTTATCTTGAAGTAAGACAAAGAAGCTGTGATGTAGCTCTTGGACTTGTAGCTAATGTATTCCAATATTCTATCCTTCATAAACTAGTAGCTATGGAGTGTGGATTAGAACCTGCTGAAATCATATGGAATATTCATAATGTACATATCTATGACAGACATATGCCTGAACTTTTAGAGCAGATAAAAAGACCTTCTATAGATGGGGCAACTGTAAAAATAGAAAATTTCAAGTCTATCTATGATTTTAAACCTGATGATATAGTTGTAGAAAACTATCAATATGGAGACAAGATTTCTTATGAGGTGGCAATATAATGAATAAACCTAAATTAAATATGATTGTATGTGTAGGAGAAAATAATCTGATAGGAGACAGAGTTCCAGAAGGAAATGGGCTTCTATGGCATTCTATGGAGGAACTGAATTATTATAAATCTAAAACTATTGGAAATGTAGTTCTGTTTGGAGAAAATACAGCTAAATATGTTCCTCTCAATCTAATGAAAAAGAACAGAGAAGTAATTGTGCTTACTCTTGATTCTAAACTTGAAGATATTATGGAACAGTACAAAAATAGCGGAAAAGATATCTTTATATGTGGTGGATATACTATTTATAAATATTATCTTGATAATTATGAAATAGATGAAATATATATTTCTAAATTAAAACCTCATGTGGAGGTAGCTCATGCTTCTAACCCCCTTTATTTTCCTGATGTAGAAAAATATGGGTATAAGCTTGTATCAGAAATTGACTACAATGATTTTACTGCAACAATGTATAAAAAATAATAATTTATAAGAAGGACCTTACCTATTAGAAATTTCTAGTAGGAATGGTTCTTTTTTTATATTTAAAATGTTCTTCAGAACAAATTTTCCATCTGAATTTTTTTAAAAAAACATTTATAAAAAAAAGAAAGGTTTGACATTGCCAGAAAATAATATTACAATCAATGTATAAAAAGTACGATACCGTACTAAATGGAGGTGGAAAATGAATTTTAAAGCTTTAAGAATTTATGAAGAAAATGGTACTTTTATCAGAAAAATTGTTGAAAGAGATATTAATGAACTTCCTGAAGGAGAAGTTTTAATTAAAGTTAAATATTCATCACTTAACTATAAAGATGCTCTGTCTTGTATAGGAAACAGAGGAGTAACCAGAGAATATCCACATACACCTGGAATAGATGCTGCTGGTATTGTAGAGGATTCTAAAGTTTCTGAATTTACTAAGGGAGAAGAAGTTTTCATCACTGGATATGATTTAGGGATGAACACTGATGGTGGATTTGGAGAATATGTCAGAGTTCCTGCAAATTGGGTAGTAAAAAAACCTGCTAACCTTTCTTTAAAAGAAGCTATGATATATGGGACAGCTGGATTCACTTCTGCTCTATCTGTTTTTGAATTAATAAAAGAGGTAGCTCCTGAAGATGGTGATATTCTGGTAATTGGTGCTGGTGGCGGTGTAGGAAGCCATTCAGTGAAATTTCTTACTAAACTTGGATATAGTGTAACTGCTGTAGTAAATGATGAAAAAGGTATTGAATACGCAAAAGAACTTGGAGCTTCTGCTTGTATATTGAGAGATGAAATAGATGATAAATCTGGTAAACCTATGTTGAAACAAAAATGGGCTGGAGTAATTGATACAGTAGGAGGAAATCCTCTTTCTACTGCTATAAGATCATTAAAATATGCTGGAGTAGTCACTACATGTGGAAATATAGCTGGTGGAGATATCCCTGTTGCTAATGTGTATCCATTTATTTTAAGAGGTGTAAAACTTATAGGAATAGATTCTGTTCAATGTCCTATGAAAAAAAGAAAAGAGGTATGGGATACTTTAGCTGAAAAATGGAAGGGTGAAAATCTGGAAAAAGGTATTAAAGAAGTAAGTCTTGATGAAATATCTGATTCAGTAGATAAGATGCTGGCTCAACAGCTCATAGGAAGAGTTATTCTTAAACATAAATAATTATGAAAAGTGAGTGATCTAAGATTAGATTAAATTTTAGAACTTTAAAAATTAAAAAAGTTTTAAAATTATATTTCTAGTCTCTAAATCACTCGCTTTTTTATTTAATGAATCTGAAACTTTTATTTTAAGTATTGACTATTTAGTGATTATATGGTAAATCTCTATCAAGAAAATTTATAAAGGGAGAGTATAAATGATTGAGATTATAAAAAGTAATGCCTTTAAAGAAAGCAGGTGGAGTGGAGGAACTACTACACAATTATATATCTATCCTAAAGATGGAGATTACCAAAAAAGAGATTTTAAATTTAGAATAAGTATAGCAACTACAGAGCTTATGGAATCTACATTTACAAAACTGGAAGGAATAAAAAGAATTATCTCTATACTTGAAGGAAAAATGGAGCTCTCTCATAAAAATAGATATAATATTACATTGATGCCCTATGAAATAGATAGATTTATTGGAGATTGGGACACTAGTTCTAAAGGAAAAGTTAAAGACTTCAACCTTATGCTTAAAGATTGTGATGGAGACTTTCTTTACAAAGAAATCACTGGCAGTGAAAATATTAACTTTGAAGAAGAAGTAATATTTTTTGTTTACTGCATTTCTGGAAAAATTGAAATCTCTGGAAAGTCTCTGCTTGAAAATGAATTAGCTGTTGGAGAAGGAAAAAACATTGAAGTCTCTGGTAAAAACAGTAAGATCTTTTATGGTTATATAACTAAATAATTATATTTACAGGAGGATTTAAATGAAAGATTTATGGAATGGAAGATTGGACAGTTATGAGGAAATAGATCTTAGACTCTGGCAGGTAGTACAAGAAATAAAAGAAGCTCAGGAAGCTGGCGGAGTATGTTTTGTAGGATATGATACAGATGATGGAGTAGTAAGAAACTTAGGAAGAAAAGGTGCTGAAAGTGGATCAAATGCAATTAGAAAAGCTATTCAGTCTTTTCCACAACTAAAAGGATTAAAGGTATATGATTACAGAAACCTTGAAAAGAAAAGTGTAGAAGAAGCTCAAAAAGAATATTCTGAAAAAATAGCAGATGTCCTTAAAAAAGGAATTTTTCCAATTGGGCTAGGAGGAGGACATGATATAGCTTATGGCTCATACCTTGGGATAAGAAAAGCTCATCCTGATAAAAAAATAGGAATAATAAATTTTGATGCTCATTTAGATATGAGACCTTATGATAAAGGAAGAACTTCTGGTACTTCATTCAAAGAAATAATGGATAATGACAAAAATGCCCAATATGCAATAGTAGGATTCCAAAAGATGGGAAACACAGAAAGACTTATAAAAACAGCTGAAGCTTTTAATGTATTGATTTTAGAAGAAGAATGTTCAGAAGAATTGATAATTAAATCACTAAAAGAGTTTATAAAAAAAGTAGATATAGTTTATGTCACTTTCTGTATGGATGTATTTGATGCAAGCACAGCTCCTGGAGTATCTGCTCCTGTTGTAATGGGGTTAGACCCTAAAAAAGGAAAAAGATTATTGAGATTCCTTATGGAAACTGAAAAAGTTGTATGTGTAGATTTTGCAGAAGTAAACCCTGTATATGACATAGATAACATGACTGCAAAACTTGCTGGCTGTCTAATTTATGAAGTAATGGGTCATATAAAAAAATAATTTTTAATATTTAAGAAAGGTCTTAGCTTTTACTAAGACCTTTTTCAATTTTTCTTACTGGCATATGAATTTAATTTGTATATTTGATAAAATAACGAATTTATAACTGCAAGAAATAATCCAACTACAAATACTATCAAAGGAACAAATTTAAAATTGACATGAATTATATTTGGGCTGATTAAAAAATTTGTAATACTCATAGCTAATAAATTAGATAGAAAATATCCTAAATAATATTTTATCCTATAGTAATCATCTAATACCCAGTATGCAAAAATAATTATACTTTTACTCATTGATAGATATTCTACTATCCTCATAAGGTTTTTATTATTATCAAAAATACTTTTGCTAATGAGAATTACTGCTAAAAAATTTAAACCAAATCCTAACTCCAGAACAAATCGATCAAAATAATTTTTCATACAATTTCTCCTTTTTTTATTTTTATATACTATAATAATCTTAATTTATTTCTAAAGTGTCTAATATTATTATACACATGTTTTTAAAATAAAATCAAGGAAAATACAAACATATAAAAAAGCTATAAACTAATAATAGTCTATAGCTTGAACTTTCTTTTATCAATCTTTTTTTCACTCTTGATAGTTTTTTCTAATCTTATTAAGCAGACGCATAAGTGTCTCTTTTTCCTCTTCACTAAAATTTTTATATGTTTTTTCTAAAAGATTATTACTTATTTCTTTGAATAAAGGTTTGAATTTCCAACCTTTTTCTGTAAGATTTATTTCAACAGCTCTTGAATCTTTTTCACTTTTTTCTTTTGTAATATAACCTAGTTCTACTAGTTTTCTTATCAAATCTGTAAGTGTAGATTTTTTCTTTCCAATTATTTTTCCTATTTCATTCATAGTTATTTTTCCATCATAATCATACAGTATAGAAAGAATAGTCCCATGACTATTTATAAGTCCTTCTATCTCTTTTTCTCTTAATTGACTATTAATATACTGTGCACTTTTTTCTCTTATACTGGATATCAACCCTACTACTTTGACAGTTTTCACTTTGATCCTCCTTAAAATGGTGAAAGCTTTAGTCCTTTTTATAAATATTATATTGAAAGTATAGATTATCCCTATTATAAAGTCAAATAAATTTTATTTTAGTTTAACCAGCTAGCCAATTCATATAGTCATAATTATATTTTAATATTCTTGTTATTTTTTAAAGTGTATTTTTATTTTTATATACAAAATTATTTAGAAATAAAGAAATAAATCTTATTTTTACTAAAGAAAGGATTTTTTCTTTATAAAATTTATGAAGGATTTTTCACTCCTTAATGGTATACTTTTAATAAAGCTATCTTTATAATATTTGGGTTTTATTAAAACAAAGGGGGGAAGTGTTTTGAGATCAATCCATAACTAAATTACTTTGGATTTTTTTCATTAATACAAAAAAATGGCAAGTAAAGAAAAAATAAAATATGAACTGAGAATGTATTTCTTTTTATTTATGCTTTATTCACTTATAGGCTGGATATACGAAACTATACTATTCTCAGTTGAAGAAGGATATTTTATCAACAGAGGATTTAATTTTGGTCCCTATATTCCAATATATGGTTTTGGTGCTGTTATTATTATGATTGTTATTTCAAAATTTATAGTTGAATCTGATGAAAATAACAAATTCAGCATGAGACCTTTAAAAATATTTATACTCATTTTAGTTCTTTCTACTGTTGCTGAGCTAATAGGAAGCTATATCATGGAGTATAGCCTTGGAATAATATTATGGGACTATACAGATGAATGGATGAATTTCCAAGGAAGAATATCTCCTAAAACAAGTTTTATTTTTGCTGCTGGAGGAACTGCTGCATATTATACAATTCAGCCTCTTGGAAAAAAAATAATTGATAAAGTATCTATAAAGGGACAGAAAATATTTGCTTCTTTTCTTTTAATTTTAATATTAATAGATTTTTCTGCTTCTCTTGTTACAACAATCTGGTTTTCTGATTCTATAAAAAAAGCTGGAATAATGGAAAGAAAATAAATATATATAACATCTTTATCCACCTAAACATAACTAATAATTACCTAACAAAGGGGGAAATAATGGACATACATAACAAATACTGGAAAACACTTTCTCTTCTTTCTCTATGTGTATTTTTAAGCAGCTGTGGAGGAGGGGGCGGTGGTGGTGGAAGTTCATCTGGAAACAACACTAACAATATTACTCCACCATCTCAAAATATAACTATGGATTTTAAACAATCAGATACTATTATAGGAGTTATCGACTCTTCTTTTGCATATCTTGATGAATTTAAAGACCCTTCAGGAAAGTATAGAATATTTATTGATAACAGCTTTCCAACTGATCCAGAAAAAGCAGAAGCCAACTCATACACACATGGTGAATTAGTTTCTCTCCTTATAGGAGGGAATACAATTGGTGTAACTAATGGAGTAAAAATTTATGCCATTCCATCTTTTCTGGCATATAGTGATCAAATAAAAGTACAGGGAAGCATGTACCAAAAAATGTATCAGGCAGGAGTAAGAATATTTAGTCAATCTTTTGGAAGCCCCACTAATGATTTAACTTTCGAAAAATATCCTGCTTCAAGCTCTCTAGTTAATTTTTATGTAACTAGGTCTGCTACTGACAGTTTATTCATTTTTGCTGCTGGAAATAACGGTAAAAGTAATCCTGCTGCTGAAGCTCTCTTTCCTAAGCTTTACCCTAGAGCTGAAAAAGGCTGGATATCTGTTGTAGGAATAGATCCAAAAACAAGATTGATAGACGCTGAATCCAATAGAGCAGGTGATGCTAAAAACTGGACTATAGCTGCTAACTATGTTGTAACAGTTGACAAAATAACTGGTGCTGCTGTTTATACTACTACTGCATATGGAACTTCTTTTGCTGCTCCTGTAATTGCTGGTGCTGCTGGTGCCATTCAGTTAAAATATCCATGGATGTCCAGAGATCTTATTAAGCAGTCTCTTCTGACAACAGCAGTTGATCTTGGTGATCCTGGAGTAGATGCTGTCTATGGATGGGGTCTGCTGAATCTGGAAAAAGCAATGAAAGGCCCTGCGGTTTTTGATACAAGACTTACTTTTGATGAACAGGGATATCGTACAAATAATGTAATAATTGATATGGAAGGGTATCCTACCTCTGTCAGTGATATTGAAAATTATACTTTTTCAAATGATATATCTGGAAATGCTGGTGTAATAAAAAAAGGAACTGGAACATTATGGTTTACAGGATATAACACATATTCTGGGCAAACTACTATACAAAATGGAGTTCTTACTGTTACAAATCATCTGAATTCAGATGTACTGATTGAAAATGCTGGTACTCTAAGAGCAACTGGTTTAATTTCTCCTGTTGGAACTGCTGAAAGAGTTGTTACTATAAATGGAAATATAAGAAATACCTCTTTCTCTTCAGAAGGGTTAAGTGTATCTATGGGAGGATTAAAAATAAATGGGAATTATACTGGAGATAACTCCAGCTCTGTAAGTATTGACATAACATCTGCTTTAGAAATTACAGGAACATTTGATAATGGAAATGGTAAAATAAATGTTACTTATGGAAGTAAAAATATTCCATCCTCTGCAACATATACTGCAAAAGATATAATTATAGCTGGAGCAATTCAAAATACAACAGTTAATGATATTGATACCAGTACTTTAAACAGTTATTTCGATCTTAAGAATATAACTGTTACAGGTCAGAAAATACACTTAGACTATAAAAGAAATTCTACTGAATATGTAGTAAAAGCTCTTGGTATAAAGTCTGCTTCTGCTATGAATACAGCTATGAATTTAGAAAATTCTTTTAATACCCTTGGAAATGATAATCCTCTTTTAAGAGCAGCTTCTGGAATATTAGCTACTCCTAATGCTCTGCTTCCAAGAACTATAGATTCGTTATCAGCTGAAATATACGCTTCTTCACAGAACCTTATATTCAAACAGACGAAAGAAATGAACAGAGATCTTTCTAATAGAATGGTTCTGATTTCTAATGATGAAAATAAAAATATGGCTGGAATATGGTTTAATGGAATAGGAGCAAAGGGAAAACTTTATCAGAGTGGCTATGCTGAAGCAGATACTAAATTATATGGAGGACAGGTAGGAATAGATAAATATTTCACTGAAAAACTTCTATTGGGAGCTGTTGTTTCTGCTTCAAAAGCCGAGGCTGATTTTGATAAATATGCTGGTAAAGCTGAAAATACAAATGTTATGTTATCTGGATATGGGTTATATGAATTTAATAAAAAAGGCCTTTATACTTTAGGAAGAGCTGGAATAGGCTATACAGAAAGTGATATTGAAAGAGATATCTGGATAAATAATGACAGACTTCATTTAAAAACAGATCACAATAGTGTTACTTACTCTCTTTATGGAGAATTAGGATATAAATTTTCTGTAAGTGAAAAAATAAAAATAAATCCTTTTGCTGGCTTAATGTATGATCATGTAAGAAGAGGAAGCTTCAAAGAAGATTCCAGCAGTATATATGGTATTGAAGCTGACAGAAAAAATTATGAACAATTTTCTGGGGTAGCTGGAATAAGAGGAGAAGTTAAACTCGATAAAGTAAAAGTCTATGGAGGCGTTACTCAGGTAGTTTCTCTTTCAGAAGACAAACTTGATTTCAAAGCCAGATATGTAGGAGATACAAGCGGCAATGAATATAATATAACTGGAATAAAACTCAGTAAAAATACTACATGGATAAATCTAGGAGCAGAAGTAAAAATAAGCGAACAAACATCAATAAATGCTTCTTATGATATCTCAGTAGAAAGATCAAAAATTTCTGATAATATGATATCAATAGGATATAAATTCAGATTCTAAAAAAACAGAGGTGACTAAAGATTAATAGTCACCTCTATTTTTATTATTAAGCTTTCATTATTTTTACCAGTCTGCTTGTTCCAAGTCTATTTGCTCCAGCTTCTATAAATTTTTCAGCATCTTCAAAAGAACTTATCCCCCCAGCTGCCTTTATTTTTACATTCTTTCCTACATATTTTTTCATAAGAGAAACATCTTCCACTGTAGCACCAGAAGTAGAAAAACCTGTAGAAGTCTTGATATATTCAGCTCCTGATTCAGTTACTATCTCACACATTTTTATTTTTTCCTCTTCAGTAAGAAGACATGTTTCAATAATTACCTTTAATATTTTACCTTTACAAGCTTTGTGGATATCTTTTATCTCATTTAAAATAATGTCATATTTTTTATCTTTCAAGTCTCCAATATTGATTACCATATCTATTTCATCAGCACCATTTTTTACCGCTTCCTCTGTTTCAAATACTTTTACAGCTGTTGTGCTATATCCATTTGGAAACCCTATCACAGTACATATAGGAAGAGCTCCCTTTACATAGTCTTTAGCTCTTTTTACAAATGATGAAGGTATACATGCTGAAGCTGTTTCATATTTTATTCCATCATCAAGTATCTCTTTTATCTGCTCCCATGTAGATGTTTGAGCCAAAAGTGTATGATCAACTATTTTCAATATATCTTTTCTGTCCATTTTTTCTCCTATGATTATTTTAATTCTTCAAGTACAGATCTTCCTATTGTATTTTCAGGCATCACTATATCAAAGTTATCAGCAATAGTAGCTCCTATCACAGCAAAAGTATCTGCTGGCGGCAAAGCTCCTGCTTTTTTCATAGATGGTGAGTATGCTATAAATGGAACTTTTTCTCTAGTATGATCAGTTCCTTTGAATGTAGGATCATTTCCATGATCAGCAGTTATTATTAAAAGATCATCTTCTTGAAGTTTTTCCAAAACTTTTCCTAAATTTACATCAAATTTTTCCAATTCCTCTGCATATCCCTTTGGATTTCTCCTGTGCCCCCACAGAGCATCAAAATCAACTAGATTTACAAAGCATAATCCAGTAAAATCTTTATCTAAAAGTTCCAGAGTCTGCTCCATCCCATGTACAGAACTCTTTGATTTATATGATTCTGTTATTCCTTCTCCATCAAAGATATCTCTGATTTTTCCAACAGATATCACATCAAATCCTCCTGCTTTCAACACATCTAAAGCAGTTTTCCCATATGGTTTCAGAGCATAGTCATGACGATTGCTTGTACGTTTAAATTCACCTTTTTTCATTCCTATATATGGTCTGGCTATTACTCTTCCTACTTTCCATTCATCTCTCATAGTAAGTTCTCTTGCTATTTCACAAAATTTGTATAGAGTCTCAAGTCCCATAGTTTCTTCATTACCACATATCTGAAGCACAGAGTCAGCACTTGTATATACAATAACATCTCCTGTAGCTATCTCATGTTCTCCATATTCTTCCAGTATTTCTGTTCCGCTGGCTGATTTGTTTCCTACTATTTTACGCCCAAATCTTTTCTCCAGCTCATCTATCAATTCTTTTGGAAATCCTGTTTCTGTAAATGTTTTAAAAGGAGTTTTTATCTTCAGCCCCATCATTTCCCAATGCCCTGTCATAGTATCTTTTCCTACACTTGTCTCTTTAAGTTCTCCATAATAGGCAAGAGGTTTTTCTGCTGCTTTCACATTTTTCATTGGATGAAGATTAGCAAGTCCTAATTTTTGAAGATTTGGTATGTTAAACTTTTCCACTGAATCAGCTATGTGTCCTAATGTATCTGCTCCAGTATCTCCATATTTTCCAGCATCTTCCATAGCTCCTATTCCTAAAGAATCTATAACTATGGTAAATATTCTCTTATATTTTCTCATAAGTATTACCTCCGTTGAATCAACAGAAAGTTTCAAGAGCCACTTTCATCATATTTACAAAAGATGATTGTCTCTCTTCTGATGTAGTCTCCTGTTTAGTTACAAAAGAATCTGATATAGTCAGAAGACATGCAGCATTTTTTCCTAAAACTGCTGCATTATGGAAAAGTGCAAAACTTTCCATCTCTACACAAGTACACCCGTGTTTAGCATAGAGCTCCTTGTATCCGTCTACATTACTTTCTCTATAAAAGACATCACTTGAATGTATTTTGTCCAGATGTACTTTTACACCTAATCTTTCTGCTGTTTCCAATATTTTTTTATTTAATTGAGCACTTGGAAGAATTGTATCTCCTTCAAATCCATTTTGTGTATGTGCAAAAGTTGATTCGCTCCATGCGCTATCTGCAAGCACTACATCATATATATTCAATTTTTCTACATAAGATCCTGCTGATCCTACACGAATTATATTCTCCACTCCATAAACTGTATATAATTCATATGAATATATTCCAATAGATGGCATTCCCATTCCAGAAGCCATAACTGTTATTTCTTTTCCTTTGTACTCCCCAGTGAAAGCAAGCATATTTCTCACAGAGTTTACCTGCCTTACATTTGTTAAAAATGTCTCTGCTATAAATTTAGCTCTCAATGGATCTCCAGGCATCAATACATTTTTTGCAATATCTCCAGGTTTTGCTTGATTGTGTGGTGTAGACATAATTCTCCTCCTTATAAGTCATCACTTGTGAATGACATTGGTAAAAGTTCCTCTATATTTGTTACCATTTCTCTTTCTCTATTAGATAATACAATAGGAGTATCTCTATTTAAAAGCTCTACCAGTACCTGTCTACAGGCTCCGCATGGCGTTGCAAGGGTTTTCCCGCTGCTCACAATGGCAATAGCTTCTACATCCTCTTTTCTATATCCCTGTGAATATACTTGAAAGATAGCATTTCTCTCTGCACAGTTAGTCAGCCCATAGGAAGCATTCTCCACATTGGCACCTATAAAATATTTTCCATCTTTTGTTTTTACACAGGCCCCTACATGATAATTAGAATATGGTGCATAGGCATTGTCCATAGCTGAAAAAGCTCTTTCCAGTATATCTCTGTATTTTTCCATAGCCTGCCTCCTTTATTCTGGCATATCTGTTTTTATAAGGTTACGTATAGCTTCAATGGCTACTCTTATGGCTGCATCTGTATCATGGACAACTGGATTTTCAAGTCCTACTTTTTCTCTTTCTTGATTAGCTACTACTAAGAATGCTGATCCTACACGAACCCTTAAATAATCTCCCACTACAAAAAGTGCTGCTGATTCCATTTCTGAAGCTTTACATCCTAGACGTATCCATGCTTCCCATTTATTCATCAATTCATAACTTACTGGCTTTGTTTCAGGTTCGTGCTGTCCATAAAACGAATCTTTGCATTGAACTATTCCAGTATGATATTTTTCTCCTAAATCCTTTGCTCCCTGTATAAGAGCATTTACTATATCTATATCTGCCACTGCTGGAAATTCAATTGGAGCATATTCTCTGCTGGTTCCTTCCATTCTGATAGCTCCAGTAGCAATCACTATATCTCCTCCCATAATTTCAGTCTGCATCCCTCCACATGTTCCCACACGTAAAAATGTATCTGCTCCTGATTTTACAAGCTCCTCCAAGGCTATAGCTGCTGATGGTCCTCCTATTCCTGTAGAAGTGACACTGACTTTCACACCATCAAGATATCCGGTGTATGTAATATATTCTCTATTATCTGCCACAAGTTTTGCATCTTCAAAATATTTTGCTATTTTTTCACAACGTTTTGGATCTCCAGGAAGTATTACATATCTTCCTACATCACCTTTTTTTATTCCTATATGATATTGAACTCCCTCTTCTGCATATTTCATGATTATCCCTCCAATATCTGATATATTTTTAAATATTTTTATAAAATTATATTCTCTATATGTTTAATATACCACAAATACAGCTGCATTGTCGAATAAATTACTGTAAAATGAAAAAAACGGCAAGTGACTTGATTGTCATGCCGTTTTTTCATATCTATATATAAAACATCTTGGGGAAAGATTTATATGCTTTAATGATACTAGATATTTGTGACAATTTTGTTACAAATATTAAAATTATTTTTTCACATAAAAATTATTATTTTAAAAAAAAATAAAGTCTATCCTAATAATATTTAATTAGATATTATTATTAAAATTTCTATATATTTGAAAGTTATTTTATAACTTTTTTTACTTTTAATATTCCATATATATTCCTTCACTTTTTTGTTCATCAATAAATTACATATATTTAAGAAATTAGAGTGTTTTAAAAAATATATACAAACTAAATCAAACGTGTTTAAGATAGTTTACCATCCTAGAAATTATACCTTGCATTTTTTTAGGTATATAAAATCATAAAAAAATGTTAAAATTTCAAGTGTATAGTTCAATAACTTTCTAAAGAAACGTAAAATGAAAAAATAATTAGTTTGATTTTCTTATTATTTAATATAATAAAGTCAAAAATATAAAATACATAACTGTTATTCAGGAGGTACAAGACAAATGATTAGAATTGGATTAAATAAGGAACAAAAAGAACAAGAAATAATAAAGTATATCAATAATAATTGCATTAATAAAATTTATTGTTTCTTTTTTAAAAAATTCCATATAAATTATAATATTGGAACTGAAAATATAGAATATATTGAATATTCAAATATTGAAAAGTATAAATATTTCTATAGATTATTGGAGGAAATAAATGAAAACTCTTTAATTATAATGGATGAATGTATGAGAACCAGCAATAGAAATAAATTAATATATAACTGTGCCCACCATTATTTAAATCAAACCTCTCATAGAATAATCTTTGAATATTTCCCTATAATAGAAAATTATGATGACTTTATGATACTTTTAAATTTTGAAAATAAAGGAAAATATAGAGGAAAAGGATTTGATTTTAATTATCTAAATGTTGAAGATATAAAAATGATTAAAAGAACAATTCCTATGAAAGTATGTACTATACGAACGACAAAATATATGAGAGAAAGATATGAAAGAGAAAAAAATCTTTTATTCAAACTCCTTGGAAATCAGGATCCTGATACACTTCCAAGGAATTTACATCTTTTAACAGGAGATTTTAAAAAAGAACATATAAAAGAAAAAATTGCTGTTGCAAGAAACAATAGGTTTAGACTTAAAAATACTGTTTCTTACAACAATATAAATCTTATATCAGAAAAATCAGAAGTACTTGTGGTGGATTTCCATTATAGAAGATTAAATTTTAATGATTTTTTAAAAACTATGAAAAATATAAAGGAATTTGAATTTCTATCAACAAGTCTGCCAGTTGACAAATTTTATGCAAAAAGTTATACAGAATGGAAGGAAAAATGTGAAATAATCTATGATAAAGCAGATGTATACCAATAAAAATGTTCTTGAAGCTTCAAGAGATAGAATAAGCTTTCTTTTTGATAATTTTAAAAATATTTGTGTTGCTATTTCAGGTGGAAAAGATAGTACTGTCCTTGCTTATCTCACTTTAAAAGAAGCAGTCAAAAGAAATAGAAAAGTAGGATTATTTTTTCTAGATGAAGAAGTTGTATATAGCAGTACAGTTAAACAAATAAAATATTTAATGAATCTTTTTCCAGAGAATACTATAAATTACTGGCTTCAAGTAGAATTTAATCTTACTAATGCAACAAGTATTACAGAAGGTCAGCTCAAATGCTGGGAAAAAAATAAATCTCATTTATGGATGAGGCCTAAAGAAAAAAATTCTATTCAAAATAAACCATGGGATATAGAAACTGAAACTATAAGAGATAAGAATAAAGGGTTTGGATTTTATGATGCAATAGAAAATTTTCAAAGATTAAAAAAGGACACTGTTTTTTTAGTTGGTTTAAGAGCAACTGAAAGTCCTAATAGATGGGGAGCTGTAGTAAAAAACCCTGTAAATATAAACGGAACTTTTATTTATTGGGGAACAAAATTAAAATATGAAAACTTTTCTTTTTACCCAATATATGACTGGAATTTTCACGATGTCTGGAAATACATTTATGATGAAAAATTAAAATATTCTAAAATATATGATTACCAATATAAAAAGGGAACAGGATTAAGAGAAATCAGAGTATCTTCATTAATCCATGAAAAAAGTTTCAAGGCATTGGTTGATCTTCCTGAATTTGAGCCTAAAACTTATGACAGACTCCTTAAAAGGATAGCAGGAATAAGCATTGGTAACCTTTATGGAAAAGACAGTAAAATGTTGAGATGTACAAAGCTCCCTAAAAATTATGATTCATGGAGAGAGTACCGAGATTTTTTATTAAAAACATATCCTAATAAAACTACAAAACGAATATTTCAAAAAAGATTTCAAAAACATCTTGAAAATGAATATGTTGCAAGACAACAATGTAAACAGCTCATACTAAATGACTATGAAAATAATTTACCTGTGGATAATAGAAAAGATCCTCGGTTAGAAAAACTTAAAAAATGGAGAGCAATACTATGAGATATATAAAAACAAAAAAAGGAAATATAGCACTTCCAGTTATGACTCCTATTATAGTTCCTATAAGTAAAGTTGAACCAAATAAATACAATCCTAATAAGGTTGCAATTAATAATATGGAATTATTAGAAAGGTCTATTTTGGACAATGGATTCTGCTTTGCTGTGGTTACTATATATGATAAAACTCGTGATAAATATACGATAGTTGATGGATTTCATCGATATGAAATTTTTAAAAAATACTTTAAAGCCAAAGAAATTCCAATAATTGTATTAGAACATGATATAGAAAAAAGAATGGCTGCAACAGTACAATTCAATAGGGCTAGAGGAGTTCATCAAGTTGAACTTATGGGTGAATTAGTAAGAGAATTATATGAAAAAGGTCTTGAAGATGAAAAAATAGCTCTGTCTTTAGGTATGGAAGAGGAAGAAGTTTTTAGATTGAAACAAATAACGGGTATTGCAGAAATTTTCAAAAATAAAGCTTATTCAAAAAGCTGGGAAATGCAGGAGGTTAATGATGAATGAAAAATGGGAATATGGTGGATCTTATGTAAGTTATCCAATAAAACCTGCGGTTCCATATACTATAGATGAAAATATTATTATGATGCATGATCTTACTGAGGAGCTTCCTGATTTTATGAAAAAGGCAGATATATTATTTATTGATCCTCCTTGGAATTTAAGAAATCTTAACACCTTCTATATGAAAGCTAGGCTGATGCCCAAAGTACAGAGTTACGAAGAATTTTATGAAATACTTTTTAAAAGAATTGGTGAAATAGAAGCAAAACTTTGTTTTTTAGAAATTGGCAAAGAATATCTTGCTGACTTTATAAAAGAAATGAAAAAATTATATAAACATGTGACTTTTTATAATAGTACATATTATAATAATGATAAAAATTTCTGTTATATTGTCCAAGGAAGTGAAAAAAGACTCAATTTAAAATTAGATGGTATGGATGAAGAAAAAATAATAGAATTTATCTGTAAAAATATTCAATATGAATGTATAGGCGATATGTGTATGGGGCGGGGTCTTGTTGGCTTTAATTCCTATCTCAACAATAAAAATTTTGTAGGAATAGAATTAAATCATAAAAGGCTGTCTGTTCTTTTAGAAAATATTTCTAAATTAAAATATTCTTGATTACTCTATTATCAAATATAAAAAGCTGTAATGAATTTACAGCTTTTTAATTTACTATTTATTTCTATTTTTTATTTTATTGCTTCAAATATACTTATTATTTCTTCCTACTTTCTCATATCTGTTTCCAGTTCTTTTTTAGCCTCAGCATATTTTTTTCCTAATTCTTGATATTGGGCTTTATAAAATTTATTATCTTTTACACTTGATATTCTTTTTTCTTTTTCTGATATTTCTTCATACATCTTTCTTTGAGCTGCCAAAGTTCTTTCTGCTTCTTCAGCCTCTGCTTTTCTTTGATTATACATGGCTCTTTCTTCAGCCTCTAACTGTTGAAGATTAAGTTCAAGTTGCTCCAATGTTGACATTACATCTGTTGCTGAATACGATACTGCTGATACTGCTAAAATACATCCTATCAATATTTTTTCATCTTATCCCCCTTATTTATTTTCTTCTTCTGTTTTTTCAATAGGTTCTTCTATCTTTACATATTCTTTTAGTACTTCA
>UMAD01008357.1_pt1 | contig 109174 bp, 102 predicted proteins | sample 1963631 | NCBI WGS metagenome assembly UMAD01 (sample SAMEA4835908, study PRJEB28245) | human gut metagenome | biome: gut microbiome; material: fecal sample | place: Denmark | collected 2008 | reverse complement strand
GAAAGAGTGTTTTACAGACAGTGAAAATGAAGTAAGATTCTATTTTGATGAATTATACAGAAAAGAAAATTTTCTATTGATGGAAGATGGAGAAAAGGAGATAAGAGCATCCCTTCATGAAAATCCATATGAGATGATAATGAATAATGAAAAGCTTTCATCGTTCTACATAATAGCAGTGGCAGTATCCCCTCAATACAGAGGAAAAGGATATATGGGAGAGCTAATAAGATACAGTTTGAGAAATGCAAGGGAAAAAGGACTGGACTTTGTTTTTCTGAGCCCAATAAATACTGAAATATATAGGAGATACGGATTTGGATATATGAGCAATCTTGAAAAATATAGTATCTCTATGGAGAATATACCTTTTGAAAGGATAGACAGAACATATGAAATAAAGAAAGCATCTGAAGAAAAGAATCTGTATGGAGATTTAATAGAGATATACAAGGAAAAAATGAAGAATAGCTTTGTGTATTTAGAGAGAGATGAAAATTACTACAGAAGGGCTTTGAAAGAGATGGAAAATGAAAATGGAGATATCTATATTTTCTATCTGGAAAATAAAGCAGTAGGATATATTTCACTATATAAGAGGGAAGGAAGTATTGAGGTAAGAGAGCTTTTTGGACTTGATAAAAAAGTAATTGAATCTATGTTTGCCTTTATAAAAACTCATAAGGAATACTATCCTGAACTAATAATAAAAGCTCCTGTGAACAGTAATATGAATTTTTACATTCATGATCAGACATCCATGGAGAAAATTGAGTTTCCATTTATAATGGGAAGGATAGTCAATGTGGAGAATATGCTGAAAAGACTTCATATAGAGGATAGAGAATTAAAAATATCTGTTACTGATAAAGTGATAGAGGAAAATAATGGTGTCTATGAAATTTCTGTATACGGAGCTGTTTCAAAAAAAGATAGAATAGAAAGTGATATAGAAATAGATATATCTGATTTGAACCATTTGATATTTGGGTATTTTTCAATAGATGAGATGATAGAGCTAGAAAGAGTAAAGATAAACAACAGAGAAAAAATAGAAGAAATAGAAGAAATAAAAAAGATATTCCCTAAGCAGAAAGTCTACATACAGGAATATCAATAAAACAAAAAAGCTGGCAGGTTTCATGCAACTGTCAGCTTTTTTGTTAATACGTAAAAATTAAAATACTTTTAAAAAGAAAGGATTTGTAAATTAATTTTACAATAACTTATTAAAAAAGTCAACAATTATTTTTTATTTATTTCCTATGATAAGTTCATTAAGAGACAGCTTAGGAACAAAGTGATTATTCAGAGTATCTCTATAATATCTTGTATCCTTATTTTCTGCTGCAACTATTTTAACTTTATCTTTAGGTTCTCCTAAAGCAAGTATAAAATATGATTTATATTTTTCTTGAAGACCAATTATTTTTTCAACTTCTTTCTTATTGAAAGAACCGACTATACATCCTCCATATCCCATTTCACCAGCACAAAGGAGCATATTTTGTGAAGCTATACCCATGTCAAAGTGAAGTAAAGGATCAGATGTCTGAGTAAGAGGCTCACAGGCACAAAGAATAACATAGGCTCTTGGAGATTCTTCAAGTACAGGATTCCAGCTTACAGCAGCAGCCCATTTGATCTGCTCAAATATTTCATCACATAATTTCTTATCAGAAACACAAAAAAATCTGATAGATTGTGAATTTTTAGCTGAAGCACCAAGTCTGGCTCCTTCAACTATTTTAGATAATTCAGTTTTTGTTAATGACTTGTCAGTAAAACTTCTGTGCGAACGTACGTTTTCTAAAGCTTTTAAAATCATAGCATCCTCCTAAGTTTATTTGTTATCTATTTAAAATAAGGTCTCTGTACTCTTTAGCAGTGAGTTTTTCTTTAGGCAGTGCTTTTGTACTGATAGTAGAAGCAAGAGCCTGTCCAAAGTAACCACTATTTAATGAATTTATATGAGTGATAGCTATAGCCAATGCATCTGCTGCATCATCTGGTTTTGGGATTTCTTTCATTCCCAAAAATTTTTGTACCATTAGCTGTACCTGTTTTTTTTCAGCTTTTCCATATCCTGTTATCCCAGTTTTTACCTGTAAGGGAGTATACCCCTGTATTTTTAGACCATTCTGCTTTCCGCATAAAAGAAGAACACCTCTTGCCTGTCCTACAGAAATTACAGTCTTATTATTCTTAAAGAAGAAAAGTTCTTCTATTGCCATATGCTCTGGGTTATATTTTTTTATGAGATCATCAAGTTTTTCATAAATCTGACAGAGTCTATCTTCCATAGGGGTATCCTTATCTGTATAAAAACATCCGTAATCCACTATTTTAAATTTACTCTCTTCATAATCAATTACACCAAAACCTACTATTGCTGTCCCTGGATCGATTCCCAGTACTCTCATTAAAAATCACCTCTCTAATTAAAGTGTAACATATTTACCTGTATTTTTCTATTAAATAAAAAATATAAAAAAAATAAAGGAATTTCGTCAACTATATAGTATAAAACTAATGTGAAGTATAACTTAAGGAAGGGTGAGAAAAAATGTTGGATATTTCTGAATATATAAAAGATATAAGTAGATATCCTCTTTTAACACCTGAAGAGGAGAAAGATATCTCAATAAAAGCAAAAGCAGGAGATAAGGATGCACAGGAAAAACTGGTTACATCTAATCTCAGACTGGTTATAAGTATAGCAAGAAAATATACAAATATGGGAATACCTTTACTTGATTTGATTCAGGAAGGGAATATGGGGCTTATCAGAGCAGTTGAAAAATATGAACCAGAAAAAAACATAAGATTTTCTACTTATTCAACATTTTGGATAAAACAGAGTATACTTAGGTATATAACATCAAGCAGAGGACTTATTAGATTTCCTTCATATGTATATGATGGAATATCAAGAATGAAGAAATATGTTCAGGACTATAAAAATAAAAATTCACATCTTCCTTCTATTGAAGAGATATGCAGTAGTTTAGATATGAGAAAAAAAGAAGCAGAGAGATATATTGAAGTACTGGAAAAAGGAAGCTGTATTGGGAATGAAATGTATGGAGAAATAGCAGAATATTGCAGCAGCATAATATTTGATGATACTTTTGAAGATAAGGTTATTGCTAAAAACTCAACTATTGATCTAATGAAGAAAGTAAACAAGCTTCCATCAAAAGAGAGAGAAGTATTGATATATAGATATGGACTGCTGGATGAAAAAGTACTTACTTTAGGAGAAATAGGTGAGCGTATGAATCTCACTAAAGAAAGAATAAGGCAAATACAATTAGAAGCAATAGATAAATTAAGAGGAACATTATAAAAAACTATAAAAAATTTGAAAAATATGTGAAGGGCGTTTCATAAGTTGAAACCCCTTTTTTTTGTGCTATTCTGAAGTATAATTGTAAAGATTAGTAAGGAAAACGATTGACATATACTGTTAAAAATTATAGAATCATTAGTGTATGTTAAAAATAACAAACTTAGTATGAAAAGGGGAAGAAAGACATTTGAAAAATAGATTTTATATAACTATAACTGACTTCAGAGGGGTAAAATGCTATTCTTTTGATAAAATAATAAAAAAATATCTTTTTGTAGTTGGAAGCCTTTTCTTTACAGGACTTGTTTTACTGATAATAATGATCTTCGTCTTGAAAGAGAAAGTAGATGAGTACAGCTACTTTAAACTTGAAAATGAAAAACTTTATACTCAAATAGAGGAAAATAGACAAAATTTAGAAGAAAAAAATCTTGAGCTTGAAAATATAAGTGAAAAAATAAGTGAAATAGAAAGGCTTATGGGAGAGGATACTGCGGTTAATTCAGTAAATCTTAACGATATAGAGAGACTTGATTTGACAAAGCTTAATATAATAGATAAAAAATATCTTCTTCAAATGATACCAAACGGGAATCCAATATCGCCATTTAAAGGCTATTCAAGTGGGTTTGGAGGAAGATTCCATCCTGTGCTGGAGCAGAGAAAATTCCATTATGGACTGGACTTTGTAGCTAAGATAGGAACAGATATTCTTGCACCTGGAGATGGAATAGTGGAATATGCAGGATTTAATGCTGGAGGATTTGGAAACCTTATCATATTATCACATAATTTTGGATTTAAAACATATTTCGCTCATTTGAACGAAATAGATGTAAAAGTAGGAGATTTTATAACTAAGGGAACAGTAATTGGTAAATCTGGTAACACAGGAAGATCAAGCGGTCCTCATCTCCACTATGAGATACATTATCTTGGAAAAAGAATGGATCCAAAGAATTTTGCAAAATGGAGTCTAGAGAATTACGACTATATATTTAAAAACGAAAAGGGGGTAAAATGGCAATCTTTACTAGAAATGACAAAGTTGCAGACACAGATTATTCAACAAAAGAACTAACTAAAGTATCTCAGGGGACTTCATTCACAGGGGATGTAGTAAGTGAGTGTAATCTGGTTATCGATGGGGAAATCAATGGAAATATACTTTCAAGAGCATCAGTTACCATTGGACCTAAAGGTAAGGTAGAAGGTAAAATAGCAGCTTCTAAAATTGTTATAAGCGGATTTTTTAAAGGGGAATTAGAAGGGGATACTGTTGAACTTTCATCTACAAGTAATGTTATTGGAGATATTGTCAGTGACAAACTTGTAATAGAAGATGGAGGAAATTTTGAAGGGTACAGCAAAAAAAAGAAATCTAATGAATATTTGAGTATGAAGGAAGATGAAGAAAAAACAAATTCATATGATGATAGTGATGTAGACGAATAAACAAATGTGAACAGGTGGTATTCGTGCCGCCTGTTTTTTGTGGAATAAAAAAAGAGTGACAATGCCACTCTCATAAAATCTAACGAAGAAGAAGATTTAATCCACTGATTATACTTACAATAACAATAAATTTTTCAAAAACATTCTGATTCATTTTTCCAACTATGTATCTTCCAACGAATACACCAACAAAGACAGTGGGTATAGAACATACTCCTCTTGAAAGAGTAAATAAATTAATATTTTTTAAGAAAAAGAAATAGAGGACAAGTTTTGAAAAATTAACTATGAAGTAGAACCAAGTTCTTGTACCATAAAATTTATCTTTATCTAAGTTGATATTTAAAAGATATATGCTCATTAAAGGTCCTGAAACATTTCCTATAAAAGATGAAAATCCACCAAGAAACCCAAAGACATAACTTAATTTTGAAAAATTAACATTGAGGCTTTTTAAAAGAGTAAGAATACCTATTGCTAAAATAATAGCTCCCATACTTTTCTTGAAAACTTCATCAGATATATTGTTACCAAAAACCACAGCAACAATTATTCCAAATATTGTCATAGGAAGTATTTTTTTTAGTATTTTTAAATCAAGTTCTTTTCTGTATAAGTAGAGCATAGTCAGATCAGAGATAACCACAGGTATGATTATAATACCAGCAGAAGTTTTACCTCCATAGAGTGAAGCAAGCAGAGGAGAAAAGACTAAAGCAGTTGGGATACCAAGTTTACTAAAACCAGCCCCAAGTCCAAGAATGATCATTCCAAAAATCTCAATAGGTGTCATAAAAAGGCCTCCAAATATTTCAATATGCAATATTAATAAAAATATGGTATAATTTTAAGGAGATAAATAATGTAATTATACATACTTTATAAATATTCTAGCACAAAAAAATTCAAAAAGATACAAAGAAGATTAAGTATTATAGAAACAATAGTATTCAAATAATAAAATTAGGAGAGATATTATGAGTGTTTTTTTAAAAATTATTTTACTCGTTATTTTAATATTGATGAGTATTTTTTTATCTATGAGTGAGATATCCCTTGCCTCAGCAAGAAAGATGAAACTACAGATAATGATAGAAGAAGGAGACGAAAATGCAGAAAAAGTACTGAAGGTACAGGAAACTTCAGGGAACTTTTTTACAGCTATTCAAATAGGTATAAATGCGATTGCAATATTAGGTGGTATAATTGGAGACAATATAGCTGGGCCATGGGTGACCTCTTTTATAGGAAAATGGATACCGGGGCTTGCTGATAAAGCTCCAGCAATAGGAAGTGTAATATCATTCCTTATTATAACAGGGATGTTTATTGAATTTGCAGATTTGATACCTAAAAGACTGGCAATGGTGGCACCAGAAACTATAGCAGTACATATAATAAAACCAATGATGATTCTGATATGTATATTGAGACCATTGATATTCATATTCAATGGGACAGCAACATTTGTTTTTAAATTATTCAAAGTGCCATTGACAAGAAATGATATAATAACCTATGATGATATATTTGCTGTGGTAGATGCTGGAGCAGAGGCTGGAGTAGTTCAAAGAAAAGAGCATCATCTGATAGAAAATATATTTGAACTGGATACAAGATGGGTTTCTTCTATAATGACTACAAGAGATGAAATAGTATACCTTACTTTAGAAGAGGGAGAAGAGAGCATAAAAGAAAAGATAGCCAACTATCCTCATTCTAAGTTTTTAGTATGCCAAAATGAGATAGATACAGTTCTAGGGTATGTAGACTCTAAAGATATTCTTCCTAGAATATTGAAAGGTGAAATGAGTGGACTTCATGATATACAGGAGATATGTAATCCAAGTCTTCTAATAATTCCAAATACATTGACGTTATCAGAAGCTTTGGATAGATTTAATGAGGCAAGGGATGACTTTGCTATAATATTAAATGAGTATGGACATGTGGTAGGACTTGTAACATTAAATGACGTTGTAAATACCCTTATGGGAGATATAGTTTATCAGGATCAGGATGAACAGCAGATAATATCAAGAGGTGAAGGATCATGGCTTATGGATGGGGTCACACCTATTGAAGATGTAAAAAAAGTATTGGATATAGAGAAATTCCCAGAAGAAGATACATATGAAACAATAGCTGGATTTATGATGTATATGCTGAAAAGTATTCCTAAAAAAGCTGCAATGGTAGACTTTGAAAATTATACATTTGAAGTAGTAGATGTAGATAACTTTAAAGTTGATCAGTTATTGGTAACTAAAAAAGAAGAAAATGAAGAAGCAGAAGATATAGGAAATATAAATCTTGAATAGAGAAACAGCTGAAAAAATTATATAATTTAAAAATAATAAAAAACTTAAAAAAAGAATAAAATTAAGAAAATCCTCAGTAGAAAATTGCTGAGGATTTTTGTATTTAAGGGGATTCTAAAATGTTCGCATTTATATACTTTTGCGAACACTTAACTCTTTATGATAATTATTCCATTCTTTGAACCTAGTTTTTTAAACATCCTATTATAAGCAATATTACTCTTAAAATGAAAAATTGTCAAGTTTTTAGTTTTTTATAACACTCTTAAAATTTAATAAACTATATGCTATTCGCAAAAGTATATAAAAGAGAACTTTTTTACATATTTTATATGTAGAAAAAAGTTATTTATATTCTAACTAAAAATGTTTTTCTTTGGGGAGGAATAATGATAGAAAAAATAATGAGAGCAGTAAAAAGCAGCAATAAAAAAAGAGGAAGAAATGTAACAATAGGGGCAGTAGTAGGAATACTATTGTCTTGTAGTGCTGTAATGAGAGCAGATGTAGTAGGACTAGAAATAACAAAAGATGGTGATACAATAATATTTAAAGATAAAGATGGAACTCCATTTATACCAGGTAAAGAAAAGGATCCATACCTTAATAATGAGTGGGATGGGAATACTTATATAAATAACTCTATAATAATTGGAGAAACTACTTCTGGAGATAACGTAATTGGGTTAAAATTAAGTGATAACTTAAAAGTAAATCTAACAAACAATGGGGTAATTACAGGTTCTGGTTCTGGCTCTGGCTCTGGTTATGGAATAGATATATCAAACTTAACAGGAAATCTAACAAATAATGGAATAATTACAGGTTCTGGTTCTAGTTCTGGTTATGATTCTGGAATATCTATGTCAACCTTAACAGGAAATCTAACAAATACAGGGGTTGTATATGGAAAAACTAATGCTATACAAATAGCTAATACTGACACAACAAAAAGTGCATACAACTATGGAATACTTGTAACTGATGGAAGTAAAGCAGTTGAAGGATTGGGTAAAAAATTAACAAGCTATGGACTTATAATAAAAAATGCAAATGATGGATCAGTAACAGTAGAAGCAGGAGATGTTGTAACTGGTCCTATTGATGTAATAGTAGGATATAAAAGAACAGTTGAGAATGGAATAGTTAAAGATATTGAAATAAAAAGAAAATTAACTATAAAAAATGCTAAAATTACTAATGGTACAGAATCAGCAGAAGGAGTAATAACAGGAAATAGAACAGAAAGTTTTAAGTTTTCAGGTGGTGGAACAGAATATGATAATTCTATATTGAATGGTATGGATGATACATTAGAAATTTCAGAAGCAGATGTAGACAGAGAAGTAAAAGGCTCTATAATCAATGCTTATGGAAATGCGATTATGTTTAAAGATGCAAACCAAAAGAATCTTACTCTATCTGGCACAATAGTAAATGGCGGAATAAAAGATGATACATATGCTATATTAGGAAGCAAAACTAATAATGATACTCTAATACTTGAAGGAGCAGAAGTAGAATATATAGATCCTACAGATGAAGATCAAACAATTAAAAAATTCCAGCAGACTATAATTAATAGCGATATCAATATGCAAGATGGAAATAACACTGTAACTCTAAAAAATGGTTCAGTAGTAAATGGAAGCATAACTACAGGAGAAGGATCTGATACTTTTACTATAGAAAATGGATCTCAAATTAATGGAATACTTGAAGGTGGAACAGGAGATGACACTCTTACTTTTGAAAAAAATGTAATAGCAAAATCAACTTCAAATAGTTATGAAATAAGAATACAGCATAATATATCTAATTTTGAAAATATAAATGTAAATTCAAATGTAACATTTTTTGAAAGTACAGCAAATTATGATGGAACAGCAAAAGCTTTAGAAGTAACAGGAGTAAATAATTTAACAATAGGTAAAAATGGAGTACTTACTTTAAGAATAGATAGAGCGAATGGTAATTCCCATGCATTATCATCAAATACTGAAACAGGAACAATAAAGTCAGAAGAAGGTGGAAAGTTTCTTTTAGCTCTAAATGGAGCTGGATTGAATACTAAAATATCTTTTGGAAATCTTGAGCTAGATAAAAGCCTAGTAACAGGATATGAAGGAAAATATCAAGAAGATGTAACTTTTGAAACAACATCAGTACTACATTCTGTGAAGAGAACATTAGAAATTAATGAAGTAGAAGTAGAAGCTAAAAAGAATCTTCCTTCAATACCAAGTGGTTTTGATGATCTGTCTTATGAAAAACTAAATAAAATATATCATAGTATTCTTTCAGTTGAAGACTTATTAGGAAACTTTGCTGTAAATACTCCTGAAAATCTATCAACATTCTTAGGCTACTTAAATGATATCTATGCAGGAAATCCATATTCATACTCTAGCGAACTATCAAGAAAATCAGCAGGAATGTTTAGAGATATAGTTACTGATAATATTTTCAGACCAGAAAAAGATAAATGGATGATATATGGTGGACTTACTCATGTAGATGGAGGAACTAAAGATACATACTATGGAAAGGGGTATTATACTTATGACATAGGAAGTTCTGACATGGATGCAGACAGTAAAATAACTGGTGCGTATATGTTAGGGGAATATGGTGTATCGGATACACTTACTTCTGGTATAATCATTGGTGGAAACAAATTAAAATCTGATCTGTCTAACGGTTCAAAAGTAGATGGAAGTGCCTTATATCTTGGAGCATATGCTAAGAAATATGTAGGAAATCTAAAAGTAACAGCAGGAGCAGGATTCCAATATGGAGACTATGATGCTGATAGAATGGCAGTAAACAAAGTGGCTTCTGATTTAGCTGAATCAGCGATGAAATATTCAGATAACTATAATGATATGACTTATGATATCTATCTGAATGGAAGATATTCTAACCCAATGGGAGAGAATTTCTTCTTAGAGCCTTACGCAACTCTATCATATACATACATAGACCAAGATGGTGCTAATGAAGGAAATAAAATTCTAGCAATAGAAACTGATTCTAAATCATTTGACTATACAGTTGGAAAAATGGGAGTAGACTTGAAAAAAGTAATACCTCATGAAAAAGGAAAGAGTACACTTTCAGCAGGAGTAAGCTATACTAGAATATTTGATGGAGCAGAGGAAGAATACATTACAGGAAGATTCAAAGGTGGAAGCGACTTTGATATCTTAGTAGCTCACAAGAATGAACACAGCATTGGGCTAAATGCTAAATATGCTCTTGAATTAGAAAATGGAGTGCTATTTGATGTAAAAGGAACTTATTCTGTAGAGAGAGATTCACACAATGGTTCTGGTAAAAATAGAACTAAAGGTGAATGGATAGCAGGAGCAGGAATGGGGTATAAGTTTTAAAGTGAAATAAGAAATACTAACAACCTATGAATAATTAATTGAAAGACAGAGAAATATTTCTCTGTTTTTTAATAAAATATTAAAAAAATTTTTAATATTTAAATATAAAAATAATAGATGAAATAAATAGTATTTAGCCGATAAAAACAGAATATTTTGATTGCTTTTAAGAAAAGATTGACATATAATTAATTGTATAGTTTAGAAAGAGACTATATAATTTTTTAGAGTAGAACAAGTTGGAGGAATAAAAATGTTGTTTTGGGGAAAAAAGAAAAAAATGCTTCCAGATATTATAGTAGGATTTGTCCTCTTGGAAGGTTTTGATTACAACTTCAATAAATTAAAATTGAATTTGAAGAATGAATGGGGGATAGAAATAAAAGATTCAGCAGAAGAGGATACTATAGCTTTTAATGTAGATGATATGCTTATAGCTTGCAGTTTTGTACCAGAGCCGATTCCTGATCATGAAGTGGAAAGTCATTACAAGGATAACTGGATGTGGGAGGATGCAGAGAAAAAAGTATCAAAACATAGATCTCATGTGATAATTTCCATACTTAATGGAAAGGATAATATAGAGAGACATAAAATATTCACTAAAATAGCAAGCAGTATATTAGTAGAAGATGAGGCTATTGCTGTATATATGAGTCCTATGATTATTGAAAAAGAAACTTACAGATGTTTAGCCAAAGAATTAAAACTGGGAAAACTTCTTGTGCTTTTATGGGTGTATATAGGAATAGCCAGTGATAAAAATGGTATATCAGCTTACACTTTAGGGCTTAATCATTTTAAGAAGAAAGAGGTGGAAATATTGAATTCTCTTAGAGAATGTGAAGAAATATTTGAATTTCTTTTGAGAATAGTTGGTGAGATAATAAAAAATGATATCAATGTTGAAAAGGGAAGTTTCTATAAAATAGGAAAAAATGGATTTTCTTTTAAGGTATCTTCTGGGATATTTGTAAGCGGAAAATCTTTAAAAATAACATATTAATATAAGCAAACTGGTCGGGAATGTGAGGTCAGTTTTTTTATTGGCAAATTAAAAAGAGATATTCAGGAGTCTAAGCCAAATATCTCTTCTCTATTTTTAAATACACAGAAAGTTTAAATTGTAATTAAAGTTTAAATATATGTAAAGTTGTCTTTACCTAGTCTTTATCATTTGCATATTGAACTTTTTTAGCCTGCATATCTTCAGGTTTATGTTGAGCAGCAAATTTAGCATGGTCAATATAGATATTTTGAATATCAGGATTTTGTCCTAAACCTTCTAATATGATTTTAGAAACTGTGAATCCAGCTTCTTTAAGGTCATTGTTCCAGTCTTCAGCTATATCATTATTAGCATGATCTCCAGCAACAAACATAAATGGCATTAAGATAACCTCTTTAACACCTTTAGATTTTAATTTAGCAACTACATTATCGAATGCAGGGTATCCTTCTACTGTACCTACAGCATAAGTATCCATTCCTTCAGCAGTAAATACATAGTCCATCATAGCATATGCAGAACCACCAAAGTGATGAGTTCCATGTCCTACTAAAACTACACCTTGGTTAGCTTTTAGAGGTCCAACTTTTTTAGCAATAGCTTTTGCTACTTTTTCATAATCTTCATGGTCAGTTAATAGTGGATTTCCCATTCTTATATCTTTAAAATCTTTTTCATATTTTTTTAATTCTTCAGCTAGGTTGTTAGATTCTACACCATTCATAATGTTAGTACCTTGTACTAAAAGATGAGTGTATCCCTTAGCTTTCAGATCGTTGATAACTTCAGTAGGATTTTGTTTTTCAATTCCTTTAGCTTTTAGTCTTCTCATAATTATTCTTGAAGTGTAAGCTTCTTTTACATCAGCATTCTTGAATTCATCTTTAGCTTTTTTGTTGATGGCATCAATAGTTAAAGCTCTTGTGTCATCATAAGTAGTTCCAAAGTGAACCATAAGTACAGCTGCTTTGTCACCTTTCTGTATTCCTTTGAAAAAATTGTTATCCACGTATCCTCCTTCTGAATGTGCAAATGCAACAGTTCCTCCAGCCAGAAGCATAGCTCCAGCCAATAAATTTCTCATTTTTCCCATGATCATCCTCCTAATAAATTTGCAGGGATTTTTTTAATAAAAAAAATCTCCTGTTGATAGGAGATACATGCCTTGATTAAATAAAAATAACAAAGGTCAATATCTCTCGTCCACGCAATGATATTACACAGCAATACATCTGAGGCAGGTCTCCTGGCTTAGCTTCATCCTACTAGATACCCTTCCCAGATTAAAAATAATCCAGTGGTTATATCTTTCGTCAGCATCACAGTGGCGGGACCGCGGAGGGATTAAACCTCACTTCCCAATTATTCTAAAATATAGAACCTCAAATTCAATTATTCTGTTCAGTATGAATATACTATGTTTTCTTTCAAATGTCAATACCCAAAATTAAAAATACACTTTAGAATTTTTGGCTGAAAGGATATTTATATAATTCTTCATTGACAAAGGAGCTGTTAAGTAATAAAATTAAAGTATTAAAATATATTGTATATGATGTTTATTCTAAGTTTTTTTAATTAAAAGGGAATTGAGTGAAAATCTCAAACGGTCCGGCCGCTGTAATTTAGCAAATAGCTTCCAAATACCATTGGATATATCCGAGAAGGAGGGAGCTGTGTTCGAGCTATAAGTCAGAAGACCTGCTTAGAAAGATTATTGTACAAGCTTCCGAGGAAAGTTATGCTACATAGAAATTTAAAGAGCTTTTGATGTAGCCTGGTATTTCTTTGTGCTGGGTTTTTTTATTGGATAAAATTATATAACAGGAGAAAATAATGAAAAAAGTATATATTATTCTAACTGCTGTATTCCTACTTGTAATAGGAAATATATCTTTTGGAAAAGAGAAATTTTCTATACATCAGGGAGAAGAGGACTTGCAGCTGGATTATTTTCCAAAGGCTGTAGTTACAGATTCAGCTATAATATCAAGATTTCTGGCAGCTCTGGATATTGATCTGGTAGGAGTGGCAAGTTCTACAACAAAGATACCTGAAAAATATGATGAGGTGCCAAGAATAGGGAGATCTGGAATACCTGATCTAGAAAGAGTAAAAGCTCTGAGAACAGATCTTGTAATCTCTACTATTTATTCTAAACCAGCATTAAAACCTAAATATGACAATCTCAATATACCTAGTTTTTATATGAAAGTAGATACATATGATGAATCTATGAAGGCTATTGAGATATTGGGAAAAGCTTTTCATAAGGACAAGGAAGCTAAGGCTATACTTGATGATGTGAAAAGGAGAGAAAAAATACTGGCTGAAAAATTAAAGGGAAAAGAAAAGAAGAGAGTAGCCATCCTTTATGGAAATGGAGAGAGTTTTTTTATGACAGGAAAAAATCATTTTCTGCAAGGGCTTATGGACAAGATAGGATGTGAAAATGTAGTAACTTCTATTGATAACAGTGCACTTTTGAAAAGATCAGTACCATTCAGCATGGAACAGCTCATTAAAGCTAATCCTGATGTGATATTGAGACTTCCTACAAGTCAGACTAAAAATGGAGAGGGATTTGAAGAGATATTTTCAAGCAACCCTGTATGGAAGCTCACAAAGGCATATAAAAATAATAAAATACTGGATATCGATCCTACATTGTTCAGAATGAGTGCCGGGGTAAATTCGATAGACGCATTGGAGGAATTATACAGATATGTTTATGAATAAAGATAAGAGAGGGAGGAAGATAATTCTTATCTTTACTGCTCTGGTTATTCTAGGTTTTTCAATAATATTTTCAGTGAGATTTGGGAGTGTAAATTATACTTCTGGAGAGATACTGAAATCTCTTTTTATAAAAAGTTATGATGATGAGATATTAAAAGCTATTTTATGGGATATAAGAATACCACGTATATTGATTGCTGTAATGGTAGGGTGCAATCTGTCATTGGCTGGAGTGCTGCTACAAGCTGTAATGAAAAATCCTCTGGCTGATCCGGGTCTTACAGGGGTGTCTTCAGGAGCTAGCGTCACTGCTCTGATTATTATGATACTTTATCCTAAAGCTATATTTTTTATGAATTTCTCTGCATTTGTAGGGGGAGCAATAGCCTGTGCCATTGTATTTATGCTGGCATGGAAAAAAGGGCTGAAGCCTATCAGGGTAATTCTGTCAGGGGTAGCTATAAATGCTATACTTGGAAGTATTACAGGATTGATGTTTATATTATTCAGTGATGAGATACAGGGAGTATTGTCATGGCTAAATGGAAGTCTCAATGGGAAAAACTGGAGACATGTAACAGGACTGCTTCCATATACTGCTGTGGGAATTTTAGCCTGTTTTACTATGATAAGAGATGCAAATATTCTTCAATTAGGAGATAATTTTGCTGTGAATCTGGGAGTAGATATTCCTAGAAAAAGATTAAAACTTTGTGCTCTTGCCTGTTTTCTAACAGGAATATCAGTTGCAAATGTAGGACTGATAGGCTTTGTAGGACTTATAGTTCCTCACATAGCTAGATTGATAATAGGTTCAGATCACACATATCTGATACCATTTGCTGGACTTCTTGGTGCTGTGGTGCTGGTAATAGCTGACACAATATCAAGAACTATGTTTTCACCTATTGAGATACCTGCTGGTATAGTAATGGCTGTAATTGGTGTGCCGTTCTTCCTGTACCTGCTGAGAAAGGTAGGTGACTAGAATGGAAACTATAAAAGGACATAATATAGAACTGGCTTATGGAGAAAAGGTAATCATTCACGATTTGGATATTGAGATAACTAAGGGAGAGGTAGTTTCTATAATAGGGACTAACGGCTGTGGAAAATCAACTCTTTTGAAAGCTATATCAAGAGTACTCCCATGTAAAAATGGAAACATATATTTGGATGGAGAAGAGATAAGTAATATAAAAAACAAAGAATTTGCAAAAAAGCTTGCATTTGTATCACAAAACAATGAGATTCCTGATGATATAACTGTATATGATTTTATCATGTATGGAAGAGTTCCTCATAAAAAATGGTATGAAGTATATAATCAGGAAGATAAAGATATTGTAGACTGGGCTGTGACAGTGTGCAAACTGGATAAGTTCAGAGAGAGAAAAGTAATGAGTCTGTCAGGTGGAGAGAGGCAGAAGGTATGGATAGCAATGGTACTTGCTCAAAAGACAGGAATACTTTTGTTGGATGAACCTACTACATATCTGGATATATGTCATCAGTTTGAGATAATGGAGCTGGTGAGGGAATTGAATCAGAATCTGGGAATAACTATAATAATGGTGCTTCACGATTTGAATCAGGCTGCTCAATACAGCAACAGAATAATTGTGCTTAAAGATGGTAAAAAATATAAAGAGGGAAAATCATTGGAAGTTCTTACACCACAGCTCATAAGAGAGGTGTACAGAGTGGAATCTTCAATTGAAATAGAAGATGGAGTTCCATACTTTAGATTAAAAGGGATAGTTAAATAAAAAATAATTTTGAAATAAAAAAGTTTTCAGAGAGCTGATGAAAAAATAAACTTATGATAGGGGATAGCTTTTAAAATATAAATTATAAAAAATAAAATTTTGAAAAGTACAATTTTCAAGAAGTATAGCTGTTTGATAATTTATATATCAGTTTTTATGAAAATGATTGACAAAGTACAAGATAAATCATATCATATAAGTATAGTGTTAGGTGCCGTAAGGCTTAAAAGAGGAAGATGGGTGAAAAACCCACACAGCCCCCGCTACTGTAAAGTGGATGAAACCTATAACCACTGGATCACTGATCTGGGAAGGTAGGGAGTAGGATGAAACTGAGTCAGGAGACTTACCTAAAAACTAGTTTTTTACTTTTTCGGTGGGAAAAAGGGAGGATAAGAAGTTAAATATTTATTTAAATAATATGATATTTAAGATTCTCTGATAAAAACAAAATGGGGGCTTGGGCACTTGTTTTTTATCAGAGATTTTTTAATGTAGTCAATTAATTTAAAATACAGATCAGGAGGAAAAATGTACACTTATTTTGTAGAAGGTGGAATAATGATGTGGCTTTTAGCTGCATTGTCTATAGTAGGATTGGGAACAATACTGGAGAGAACTGCTTATTTCATGAAAAATGAACAGGGAATAACAACAGAATTTAAAGAGGAAATAGTAAACTTAGTGAGAGCAGAAAAAGAAAATGAAGCAATAGCATTGTGTGATAAAACAAATAATTCAGTGTCAAGAACAGTAAAGAGCATACTTTTAGCATATAGAAATGAAAATGATCTATATGAAAGCAAAGAGAAGCTTATGAAAGAAAAAGCTTTGGAACAGATAGAAAACCTTGAAAGAAGATTGTCTATATTGGGAATAGTGGCATATATCTCTCCAATGGCTGGACTTCTTGGAACTGTACTTGGAATGATAAAATCATTTAAAGCCATAGCATTACAGGGGGCAGGAGATCCAAATGTAGTAGCTAATGGAATATCAGAAGCACTTCTTACAACAGCAGCAGGATTATTTATAGCAATACCAGCAATAATAGCTTATCAGACATTCAGCAGAAAAGCTGACAAGATAATGCTTGAGATAGAGAAAACGTCTACTGCCCTTATCAATATCAAAAAGGCTAGAAAGAAGGAAGAGATATGAGAGAACTAAGAAGAAGGAAGGGGATAATCAATCCTGATCTGACACCATTGATAGATGTGGTATTTCAGCTGTTGATATTTTTTATGCTGGTAACTACATTCAGCCAGTACAATAAATTTGATATGAATCTCCCAAAATCTTCTGTAGAGGAAATAAATACAACAGAAGAGGGAGCTGAACTGATAATAGATAAAGATGGAAAGTATTTCTTTAAAAATGGTGAGGATTCTGTAGAGATAGAAAATACAAAACTGGAAGAAACTGTAAGTGAACTGATGAAAGGAAGAAAGGAACAAACTCTTATTGTCAGTGCTGATAAAGATTTAAGATATGAAACTGTAATTGAAACTATGGGAAGGCTGAAGAATATAGGGCTGGAAAAATTAGAAATAAACAGTATAAAGTAAAAGTAGGTGATGAAATTGAAATTCTATGTAATCTCTTTTTTATGTCATCTGCTGTTGATTTTTGCTGTATATACCAAGCCTGTAAAAGATATAAAGCTGGATAGCAAGAATGTTCTTGTATATCTCAGCGAGCTGAAAGTAGAGAATAATACCCCTGCTCCAGCACCTTTGCAGTCTCTTGCACAGCCAGAGCCTAAGAAAGAGGAAAAACCAAAGGAAGAAAAGAAAGTTGAAAAGAAGACAGAGAAAAAAGTAGTAAAAAAAGTTGTTAAAAAAGAAGTTAAAAAGAAAGAGGAACCAATAAAAGAAGAAAGTAAGGAAACTGCAAAAGAGGAGACAACTTCTGGAAATTCAATACCATATAATCCTTTGGCTGGACTGGTAAAAGATGGAACTGGTACCTATATAGGAGATCAGAAAAGTGGAGGAGGCATCAGGTACAGAATCAAAAGAGAGGTTGAACCAGAATACCCTATTATTGCTAAAAGAGCTAACTACAGAAATGAGGTAGTTATAAAAACAAAATTCCTCATTGGGCTCAACGGAAAAGTGGAGGAAATAATATTTCTGGACAATTTTACTTCTTACGGCTTTAGAAAAGAGGTAGAGAAGGCTCTTAAAAAATGGGAGTTCGATCCAATTATTTATCATGGTGAAAAAATAAAACTCTATTTCTATAAAGATTTCAGATTTAATGTAAAGTAAATATTTAAAATAATACCTAGAAAAAATAAAGTGTATAAAGATTAATTTAAATAAATGTTTTTTAGCTGTATAAAATTAAAAGGAGTGATAATTATGAGAATCAATTCAGAGAGTACACATTCTATAATCCCAGCATTATTAATAAATAAAGCTGTAGAAGAAGCGAAGAATCATGATATACCTTGTAACGTAGCAGAAATGGAAATATTTACAGTGATGGATACTGTCAACCTTTATTTTTTCAAAGATGAGAATGCTGTATATAAAATGACAGTAGACTGTATCAATAGTGGAGAGGAATATGTAAGAAAGTATATGGACCTTATAAAAACTTCTTTTGCTAAAGCATTAAATGATTTTGGAAATATATCTAAAGTGGAAATAGTAAGAGGGGCAAATTCTTAATAAAAATATAAAACAAACAAAAGAATAAAATAAAAATATCAAATGGTTCTAGTTTTGCTAGATTAAAAGGGAATTGAGTGAAAATCTCAAACGGTCCCGCCACTGTAATGAGGATGAAAGCAGATTGCCACTGAGACATAGAATATGTCTTGGGAAGGTATGTGAGTAAAGTGATTCTAAGTCAGGAGACCTGCCTTTGATAATAAAGATCAACTTGCGAGGACGAGTGTGAATTTAGAGATCATATTTTGTTATTTATTTTTTGATACAAAATATTTAATCCCGAAATTTACATAATCGTAAGTTTTGGGATTTTTTTATTTATGTCATGAAATGGAGGGATAAAAATGAATATAAGAGAAGTACCATTTTTTAATAAAATTTCTGTAAATGGAATAGCATTTATAATAGGAGAAGATAAACCTTTTACTGGGAAATTAGTATGCAGATATCCAAGTGATATTTTAAAGGAAGAGGAAACATATCAAAATGGAATCAAAGATGGAGTAAGTAAAAAATTCTATCAAAATGGAATATTAAAAGAGATGGCAGAATACAAAGAAGGAAAATTAAATGGTGATTTCTCACAGTTTTATCTCAATGGAAATATAGAAGAATATATATCTTTTAAGGATGATCAAATGGATGGGGAATGGGTAAAATATTATGAAAACGGCAGTATTAAAATGAGGGCATTTTTTAAAAACGGGAAACTTAATGGGCAAAAATTGACTTATTACCCTAATGGAGAAATACAAGAAAGCAGTATGTATAGAAAAAATATACTTCACGGAAGAAATATACTCTATTATCAAAATGGAAAGATAGAGGTAGTGAGAAATTTTGTTAATGCTAAGTTAGAGGGAGCAGTTACATACTATTTTGAAAATGGAGATATAGAGATAAAAGAAGAGTACAAAAAACATATAAAAAATGGAAGATATATAAGATATTATGAGAATGGTGTGATTAATGCAATAGGCTATTTTAAAAATGATATGCTGGATGGAAACTGGAGTATGTTTTATGAAAATGGAAAACTTCTGGGAACAGCATCATTTATGGAAGGGAAAATTGTAGGAGAAGCATCATAAAATTATTGGGAATAAAATATATTTTTCAGTAATAACTTTATATTAGTTTTATGTTTATTATAAATATTTAAAGAGGAGGAAAGAGATGAATAGAGATTTAAAAAAAGGATTTGATATTGGAGAGCTGGCAAAGGTAATTGAAAATGGAGAGCATTTTAAAAATGTAGAAAGAAAAGTGGAGTTTATTTATTCTGGAAAAGAACTTCCAGTGATTCAAAAAACAGTGTCATATATTATTACTGATAAATTTATTGAAGCAAATATGGAAAAATTATTAAAATTTAACATTATAAAAGGAGACCAACTATGAAAAGTAGAAAAGAAGATTTAACTAATTTAAACATTTTGGAAGAATTGAACAGAAAAGTTCAAATTGAGAAAAAGGATGAAAAAGAGGAATTTCACGAAGTAACTAATCTGAATATTTTAGAAAAACTCAATAGAAATATAGAAATTGAAAAAGATAAGAAAAAGTAAAGTTTACAACAATTTTTAAATTATAAAACAAAGATGAATTTTTAAAAATACTGGGAATCAAGCATGAAATATAAATAAAAATGAGATGAACTTGTAGATGAGCTCATCTCATTTTATTTGAGAATAAAATATAGTTTAAAAATATAGTAGATTATTTACTATTAGAATTTATATTCTGCTCCAATGTAGTAAGTTCTTTCAGGGGCAGCTGCATATTTAGTAACCTTCTTACTAGGATCATACATTACATAATCGCAGTAAAGTTCATTAAATATATTATTGATACCTCCATAAACAGAAATTCCATTGTTGAAATTATATCTTGCTGATAAATTTGTTACTATATAACTGTCAGCTTTAGAAGCTTCATTTTTAAAATCATTAGCAGCATAGGCTTTTCCATGGTAAACAGACTCTAAATTTAAGATAAGTTGAGGAATAACTTCATATGTAGCTCCTACTCCATACATAAAGTCACTAACTCCAGGAATCTTATTTCCTTTATAAGGACCATCAGTAATTTCATTATGCATATAAGTGAAAGTCTCTCTTAATGTCAATTTATCAAAATACTGTTCACTTGCTAATTCTAGTCCAATTCTTTCAGTTTTTCCATCTAGGTTGTAGAAACTGCTTCCTGACATAGCACCATTTCTAGGATCATACATAATTTCTTTATCTCCAGCTATATAAAAAACTGCTCCAGATAAATAAACATTTTTAAATACTGTTTTTGTTCCTAATTCAACAGTATCAACAGTTTGAGCTTCTTTTTTAGGAGAAACATCAGTCATCCAGCTGGAAAATTCTGTCAAGCTAGGACTTCTTTTTACTCTATTATAGCTTAAATAAGCTGAAGTATCTTCTGAAAAAAGATAGTTAGCAGTTAATTCGTAGTTAGTATTAGTTGGAGAATCTTTTGTTCTTCCAGTTTTAGATGGGTCAATACTTCCAGTAGATTTATATGTAGTTTCTTTTTCATCAAATTCATTTTTTTCTACTCTTATACCTTGAGTAAAAATAAAGTCATTATATGAATATTTATTTAAAAGATATCCTCCAATAGCTTTGTAATCAGTGTCTGTGTGAGAAGAATAATAGACAGTTGTTGTTTTTTTAGGTACTGACCAAACATCTTCTTTAACTCTAGCTTTAGAGTAATCTCCACCAAATATTAAATGACTTTTTTCAGCATAGCTATATTTTAATTGAGCATTGGCATAGATAGAATCAGTTGATTTTTCCCTTTTTGTATAAGCTGGAACTGCATCTTTTTTAGGATATTTATATTTATAATCTCTTTCTCTGTATTCTACTACTGATGAGAATTCCAAATTATCAGTAAAATTTTTATTAAAAGTCAGAATATATTTGTCCTGCTCGTCAGTTCCCATTCTACCAGCATCTCCATTTTGTCTTCTGTCTTCTTCGTATTCTTCTTTTGTTAACCCAGGGAGTCTATCATTTGCAACTTTTTTGTTATGGCTGTATTTAAACCCTATTTTTCCATCATCTAATTGGTATGTAGTTCCTACTTGAATAAAATCAAGATCTCTTTTTTCTCCTTCTCTATATCCAGTTTTATCACTTGTAGTATAGTTTACTTCAGCAGATAATCTGTCAGTTACTTCCATTCCATAATTTAGTTTATATTTTCTGTAGTCAAAAGTTCCACCTTCAAAACCTACATTTCCCCAATATTTTTTGTCCTTATTTTCTTTAGTAATAATATTGATAACTCCAGCAGTAGCATTTCCTCCATACATGATAGCTCCTCCAGCGGGAACTACTTCAATTTTTGCTACTTGTTCTATAGGAATAAAGTCAAGATCAAAAGATCTGTTGTCCATACCATTTTGAGGAATTCCATCTACAAGAACTACCAATGCTTTGTCAGCTAATTTTGGTACTTGTCCTCTCATAGAAAAAGAACCATCAGTTAAAAATAATCCTGGAATCATTTTAAGGGAATCTTCAATATTTCTGTATCCTCTTTTTTCAATCTCTTCACTTGTGATAATGGTAACATTTTTGGCTGTTTCAATAACAGGAGTCTCATCATATCTTTCTGATGTAATAGTTGATTCGTTAAGTTTTACAGAAAATTCCTCTTTTTTTCCTAATTCCTCTGCATAAAGAGATGAACTTAAAATTAATGCTAAAATCCCAATTTTTTTATACATATTTTTTCCCCCTTAAAATATTGTTTTTTCAAAAAATAGATAAGGTTTTGTAAATAAAAAAACTCTAATAAATAGAGAGTTCTGCCTACTAGAGAGTCAAATTAAAAATACACACTGAGATTTCAAATCATTGATAAGTGTATACATGACTATTTGGTAAGTCTTCTGACTCAGTTTCATCCTACTCTCACGCCTTCCCAGTTTCCCAGTGACATAATGTGATTTCGTCCACCATACAGCAGCTTTCGCTGTGAGGGATTTTCACCCTGCTTCCTCTATTAAGCTTTACAAAAAGCACCTAAATATATTTTTGATTACGAACCAATTGTACTTGATTTAATATATAATGTCAACATTAATTTCATCCTTGTTCTATGAAAGATAATTTTTGAATAGAGTCTTCAGAAAAGATTTAATTTTATAATATTAATTTTTAAAATTTCATTAAATTTATCTTTTATCTTTTTAAGAGGAGTTATATAATTAATATTTAAAATGGAATAAATAATGCATTGACAAGAAACCCTCTTTTATATATCATTATAAAGAGAGAAAGAGTATTTTTGTGAATTTAAAAAGTTGTACAAAATTTGAGATGCTGGGGGAATGAGTTTATGAAAAAAGTTTTTAGAATATTATTGCTGTTATTGGTGGTCTTTATCACTGCTACTGGAACAGAAAGAAATGAAGAATATTTTAATATGGAAGTTAGAGAAGATAAGCTTTTATATAAAAAGGAAGAGAGCAAACCATATACTGGAATAGTGAGTGTAAGTGAAGGGGATAAAATAATAAAGAAGCAGGTTTATAACGAAGGGAAATTAAATTCAGAAAAGGGATATCATGAAAATGGAACTATAAAATGGGAGTCTACAGGATACAAAGATGGTAAATTAGATGGAATAAGCAGAATATATTATGATAGTGGACAGCTTAAAATGGAAACAAACTACAAAGATGGAGAAAAGGATGGGATGGAAAAAGGCTATCAGGAAAATGGAAAAATAATAGCAGAGTTGAATTACAAGAAAGATTGCCTTCATGGAACATCAAAATTTTATGACAAAAATGGTAATTTAGAGCATGAGCAAAATTACAAAGAGTATGTACTTCATGGTACAGAAAAAATATATGAAAATGGAAAAGTAATTTTAGAGAGAGAATATAAAGATGGTGAAATTGTATCAAGTAAAAATATAAGTGAATAATAATAAGAAAGGATCTGTGAAGCAAAAGTTTTGTTTAACAGGTCTTTTATATTGGAAAGCTCAAATTTTTATTATATAAAGTTATGATTTACAGAAATTTTTTCACACTCTCCTTATTTCACCAACAGATTTTTAATATTGAATTTTAAAAAAATAAAATCCCCTTAAGATAATTTAGTATTTATGTGATGCTTTTTTTCTTAAGGGGATATGTTGTTTTTAATTAAAACGAGTAGCTTATGCCAGCAGTATATGTTCTCCCAATAGCAGGGTAATAATGTCTTTGATCTATACCGTATTTACTGTCATCCCAGAATCCAGCATATTCATTATATTTTTCATCAAATACATTGTTGATTCTAAATGTAAGAGATATTCCATTATCAAATTTATATTGTGAGAATATATCCACTGTAAAATATTCTCCAGTATCCTCTTTTCTGTCATTAGCTATATCATCTAGATCATATGTGTTTCCAGCATAGATAGCATCAGCTCCTACAGAGAAATTGCTGTTGAAGTCATATCCAGCTCCAAAAGTCAGCTTCCAGTTGGGAACGCTCGGTATTTTGCTTCCACTGTATTTTCCACTTATAACTTTATGATGCAGATATGTCACTGAAGATTTCAAAGTCAGATCACCTATATAGTGTTCAGCATAAACTTCAGCTCCTATTCTTTCACTGTTCCCTATATTGTAGTTTACCATTCCAGTAAATTCAGGAGGAATAGTTGAATATATTTCATCATGGATCATTTTATAGAATGTAGAAGCAGATACATAAGTATTAGCAAAGAAATCTTTTACACCAAGCTCGATAGTATCCTGAAGCTGAGGATCAAGTCTTTCTGAATTACGAGTATAATAAATTTCTCCAGCAGTAGGAGTTCTGAAAGATCTTGTGTATGTAAGGTATGTAGAACCAGTTTCAGAGTATAGATAATTTGCACTTAGCTCAAAAGAATAGTCATTATATTTTGCGTTGTCTCTAGTTCCTCTCTTGTCAGAAGCATTAAGAGAGGCATTTCTCCAATAGAAGTCATAATCTGCATAATCATATCTTATTCCTTGAGTAAATTGGAATTTGCCAGTAGAATATTTATTCAAAGCAAAGATACCAAAACCATCTTTAGTTGAGTCGCCACTTTTTACATACCTTCCAAGAGATCCATTCCATTTAGCTGAAGTATCATAAGGTTTCACTTCATCTTGCAGTATATCTATACCAGCTATAAAATAGCTTTCTGGAAGATATGTATGTTTAATTTGAGCTTTCACATATTTTCTTACTTCATCCCCATCTCTGTAGAAAGAGTTTTTACTTTTGTTAAAAAGCCATTTTTTATTCTCATAATAGTTTCCATATATCAAAAACTCTGTATCTTCTGAAAGGTTTTGCTTCCATTTTAAATAGTAATCATTACTTTTATTTTTACCCTTAGAAAGACTTCCGGGATTTCTTCTGTCATCATTAAGAATATAGCTTGGAACAGCTATTCCTTTATATGTTTTGTTATCTGAGTGATTGTATTTAAATTCTATTTCTCCATCATCTAATAGGTATTTAGCTTTAAAACGCCCCTCTTTTTTATCAAACTTCTCTCCTCTTCTCCAACCATCAGAATCATAGTCTGTATATCCTACTTCTGTAATAAGTCTGTCTGTAAGTTTAGTTCCATAATTGAATCCTACTTTATGTTCACTGTTGCTTCCAAATTGAGAGTAGACAGTTCCATAATTTTTTTTATCAAGAGCTGATTTACTGATAATATTAACTATACCTCCAATAGCTTTATCTCCATAGAGAATACCTCCTCCACCTGGGATTACCTCAATTCTTTCAATAGTTTCTATTGGAATATTTGATACTTGTGCAGATGTCACAGGAACTCCATCAAGTGTAATCAGGGCATTTCTGTCACTGTACATTGAATTCAGTCCTCTTATGTCAAATTTTATTCCCCCAGCATAATGTTTAACAAAGATACCAGGAACATTTTTAAGAGCATCAACAAGATTTTTTGCACCAGTTTTTTCAATCTCTTTTGCTGTGACAATAGAGATATTTGCTGCTGTATCTCTTACACTTGTTTCAAAGTTTTCAGTCGAGATAACACTTTCATTAAGCTTTGTACTTTGAACTTCTTCAGCATAAATAGTAGAGCTTAGAATCAAAGCTAAAATTCCAATTTTTTTGTACATTTCTTTCCTCCATATTTTTAAGATTCAGTTGTAAAAAATTCCTGTGTTTTGGTAGGAAGGGAACTATTTATTAGAAATAAAAAAACTCTAATAAAATAGAGATCCTACCTTACTAGAGAGTCAATTTAAAAATATGTTTAATAAGCAAAAAAGCTTTTTAAACAAAATATATGACTATTTGGTAAGTCTTCTGACTCAGTTTCATCCTACTCTCACGCCTTCCCAGTTTCCCAGTGACATAATGTGATTTCGTCCACTATACAGCAGCTCTCGCTGTGAGGGATTTTCACCCTTCTTCCTCTATTAAGCTTTATAAAAGCACCTAAATATATTTTATTACGCACAGATTATACTAAATTAATAATATAATGTCAACTAAAATAACATGTGATATGAAAAAAAGAAATTTTAATTTACAATGAAAGTGTAAAATTGGAAGAACAAGAAAAAGAAAGTACTGAATTTTAAGCTGAAAAGCATCTATATTCTATGAAACTAAAAGATTAAAATATAAATAATGGAAGATATTTCACTATTCATTTGACTAAAAAATTTAAGTATTGTATAATTAATCAAAAATATAAATATAATAGAAATCTATGGTTCATTTGATTAAAAGGGAAGCAGGTTGAAATCCTGCACGGTCCCGCCACTGTAAGATGGATGAAAGCAAAGCACCACTGGCTCACGGCTGGGAAGGTTTGCAAGTAAAATGAAGTCAAGTCAGGAGACCTGCCAAAGATTGATTTATTCTATATCTGCGAGGACGGATAAGGTATTTTTATGCCGTCTTCTTATTTTAAGAACGGTTTTTTTATTTTTTGGAGGAAAATATGTTTAAAAGATTACTTCTATTTTTGTTTATTCTAAGCAGTATCAGTTTTGGAAAAGCACCTCAAAGAGCTGTATCAGCTTCACAATTTACTACAGAGATACTTCTTGCTATTGGAGCAGAGGAACAAGTGGCAGGAACGGCATTTATGGATAATGAAATACTTCCTGAACTGAAAGAAAAATATGAAAAGATACCTGTTCTATCTTCTAAATATCCAAGCAAGGAAGTTTTTTATTCAGTAAATCCAGACTTTGTTACAGGTTGGAAGTCTCTAAGTATGCCCAATAATCTGGGAACTGTAGAGGAGTTAAATGAAAATGGAGTAGAAGTATTTTTCATGAAATCATTAGAAAGTAATAATATAGATGATGTATTTGATGATATATTGGAATTTGGCAGGATATTCGATAAGGAAAATAATGCTCAGAAAATAGTTGCAAGTATGAAAAATGAACTTGAACAGATCAAGGAAAAACTTCCAAAAGAGAAAGTAACGGTACTTCCATATGATGGAGGAGAAAGTGCTCCCTTTGTTGTTGGTGGGGGAGGAATAGGAAATACCATCATTGAGCTGGCTGGAGGAGAAAATATATTTAAAGATATCAGAGGAAGCTTTGGAAATGGTACGTGGGAAAAAGTGCTGATGGCAGATCCTGAAATTATACTGATAATAGATTATGGTGATAATACTGTTGATAAAAAGACAGAATATTTAAAGGAGAAATCTCCTATAAAAGATATTGATGCTGTAAAAAATGAGAGATTTGCAGTGATAAGATTGGGAGATATATCAGCAGGAATAAGAAATGTAAATGCAGTAAAAAGACTTGCAAAAGAGTTTCATAATGTGGAAATTTAGATAACAAATATTAAGATGGAGAAAAAATGAAAAAATTATTTAACAATTACAAAATATTATGCCTGATTCTATGTATATTACTCATTGTGTGTTCTACATTCATAGTGACTATAGGGTCTGTATCTCTCAAAGGAACAGATGTCTGGAAAATAATAGTGAATAAGAGTCTGGGGAGAGAAATTTTTCAGAAAGAATGGAAAAATAGTATAGAGATAATAGTGTGGAATTTGAGAGTTCCAAGAATAATAATGGGAATGACAGCAGGAGGGTCACTGGCACTGGTGGGAATACTGATGCAGTGCCTTACTAAAAATCCTCTGGCAAGTCCCTACATACTGGGAATATCAGCAGGAGCAAGTACAGGGGCAGTAATGGCTATTCTGTTTTTAGGAGGAACTATGCTCTCTGTTCCAGTGGGAGCTTTTGTATTTGGAACTTTCACAGCCTTTTTAGTTTTCTATTTTGCAGGAGCAGGGGGATTTTCCAGTACAAGACTGGTCCTTATAGGAGTGGCAGTATCTTCGCTTTTTTCTGGGATAACTACATTGATGATAATGATGGCACCTAATGAAAAAGAATTGAGAGGGGCAATATTCTGGATGTCGGGAAGTCTGGGAGGTTCCAACTGGAAATATATCCCTTTTGCATTAATAAGTCTGGGAGTATCATTTTTTCTGGTATATCCAAAGTATAGAGAGTTGAATATACTGGTAACAGGGGATGAAAATGCTGTAGCTCTGGGAGTTGATGTAAAGAAAATAAGGCTTCTGATAGTGCTGGTATCAACATTTTTAACAGGAGTAATAGTATCAAATACAGGGATAATAGGATTTGTAGGCTTAGTAATTCCTCATGTGACAAGAGGGCTGGTAGGAGGAAATCACAAAAAAGTCATACCTTGTGCCATACTCATGGGAGGAGTATTCCTTATAATAACAGATGCTCTGACTAGGAGTCTTTTTACCTCGCAGGAAATACCAATAGGAGTTATAACTTCTATGTTTGGAGCTCCATTCTTTTTAAATATGCTGAGAAAGAAAGCATATAGATTTGGAGGGGAGTAATATGATAGAAGTCAAAAAACTTGGTTATTCTATAGATAATGAAAATATACTGGAAGATGTATCTCTCATAGTGAAAGAAAAGAAATTTGTAGGAATAATAGGAGCTAACGGCTGTGGAAAAAGTACACTTCTGAAGAATATATACAAGTTCCTTAAGCATAAAAATGGAGAGGTAATAATTGATAATATAAAATTAAATGATTATAAGGCTAAAGTTCTTGCAAAAAAAATGGCTGTACTGGCTCAAAAACAGAATATGAATTTTGATTTTACTGTGGAGGAGATAGTGGAAATGGGAAGATATGCTCATCAAAATTCCCTGTTCACTCTGGAGAAAAAAGAAGTTATAAAAGAAGCACTGGCATCAGTGGGACTGGAAGAGATGAGGAATAGAAGTTTTCTCACTCTCTCTGGAGGAGAGATGCAGAGAGTCCTCATAGCAAGGGCATTGGCTCAGGACAGTGACATACTGGTATTGGATGAACCTACAAATCATCTGGATATAAAATATCAGATTGAGATAATGAAGCTTGTAAGAAAGACCAATAAAACTATTTTAGCTGTAATACATGATATGAATATTGCCAGTTCATATTGCGACTATATCTACGGAATGAAAAAAGGGAAAATAGAGATTCAGGGAAGTCCAGATGAGGTTTTTACTAAGGCAAATATAAAGAAAGTTTTTGATGTAGAATGCGAAGTTGCAAAGCATCCAAAAACCAACAGACCACTTATAATATTCTAGGAGGTGCAGTATGGAAATATACAAAACTAATGGTGTATGTGCAAAAGAGATTGGTGTAGAAATTGAAGATGGAATATTGAGAAAAGTAAAATTTTTCGGGTGCTGTGATGGAGATTCAAAAGCCTTTGAAATACTGCTGAAAGATATGAAGATAGATAAGATAATAAATGATCTGTATCATATCGAATGCAGAGAAAGAGGAACTTCATGTATGAGGGAATTGTGTAAAATACTTATGCAGCTGACAGGGAGATAAAATAAAACAGCCTTATCTCTTGATATTGAGGGTTAAGGCTGTTTGAAAATATATCAATATTAAATTTCTTATTTTACTATAAAACTGTTTTTAATCCATTAACTCTATTAAATTTTGAATATTTTTAGAAATCAGACTGTGCATTAAGTCCTCCTGAATTTCTGTAACATAACTATTTTCTTGATTTCTATCTATTATTTTATTTATATATTACATTTTTAACTCTGTCCAGAGCTTCTTTAACTATCGATTTAGGACATGCAAAGTTAAGTCTGACATAACCTGCTCCCTCTGCTCCGAACCAGTTACCATAGTCAATAGCAACTTTTGCTTTATCTTCAAATATTTCTTCTAAAGTTTCTCCATCTTTTAATACATCTCTGAAATCTATCCATGCAAGATAAGTTCCTTCAGGTTTCAAATATTTTACTCCCGGCATATTTTCTTTGATATATTCTTCAATGAATTTTCTATTTCCATCAAGATAGTCCATCAACTCATCAAGCCATTCACCAGAGTGCATATATCCAGCTTTGATAGCTTCTATACCAAAAGTACTAGGAGTTTCAAGTCTTATTTTCATAAGAGTATTCTTGTATTTATCTCTTATTTCATCATCAGCTATAAAGATAAGAGAAGTTTGAAGTCCAGCAAGATTGAATGTTTTGCTTGGAGCTGTACAAACTATGCAATTATTTTTAAGCTCATCTTTCAATGTAAGGAATGAAGTGAACTTGCTGTCTTTGAAAATAAGGTCAGAGTGAATCTCATCAGATATCACAAGTACATTGTGTTTTAAGCAGATTTCTCCCATTTTTTCAAGTTCTTCTTTAGTCCACACTCTTCCCACAGGGTTATGAGGATTGCACAAGATAAACATTTTTACACTATTCTCAACTATTTTCTTTTCAAAATCATCAAAATCTACAGTGTAGTAACCTTTAGTATCTATCAGAGGATTAGTAACTATTTTTCTATTGTTGTTTTCAGTAGATATTCTGAATGGGTGGTATACAGGAGTTTGTATAAGGATAGAATCCCCTTCCTTAGTAAATGTCTGTATCATATAGTTAAGAGCTGGTACAACTCCGTTTGTAAATATTATCCATTCTTTTTTAAGATCTACATTTTTTCTGTTTTTGTTCCAGTCAATTATAGCTTGAAAATATTCATCATCAGTTGCAGTATACCCAAGTACACCATGAGCCAGTATAGCTTGAAGGCTGTCAAGTATAGCTGGAGCAACTTTAAAATCCATATCTGCTACCCATAAAGGAAGCAGATCAGTTTTTCCATTATATGTATTTTTATATATTTCAGGGTTCCATTTTCTAGAGTTTGTCTTACTTCTATCAATTATTTCATCAAAATTATATTTCATTTAATGTTTCCTCCATAGATATTTGATAATTTTATCTTAAATTTTCAAAACCAGAACTCATATTATCTGGGTGAGTTGCAAATCTTTCTTCTTTATTTAAAGCATTGATAGTATTCATTTCTTCAGTAGAAAGAGTAAAATCAAGATCTTTGTTTTCTTTTATTCTAGATGGAGTTACAGATTTTGGCAATGGAAGAAGTCCAGATTGCAGATGCCATTTAAGGATAACCTGAGCAACTGTTTTTCCATGTACTTTTCCGATTTTTTCTATGACATCATTTTCAAGATTTCCCTGCATTAATGGGCTCCAAGATTCAACTATGATACCTTTTTCATTGCAGTATGCTCTTGATTTAAGCTGTTGATTTAGTGGGTGAAGCTCGATTTGATCTATCATAGGTATGATCTCTGCTTCTGGAAGAAGTTCTTCAAAGTGATGAATTTCAAAGTTGCATACTCCAATAGCTCTTACTTTTTTCTCTTTATAAAGTTTTTCAAGGGCTTTCCAAGTATCAATTGTAGTTTTCATATTAGGAGTATTAGGCCAGTGAATAAGGTAAAGATCTACATATTCAAGGTCTAGTTTTTTAAGAGAAAGTTCAAATGCTGCTAGAGTTGAATCATATCCTTGATCAGAGTTCCATACTTTTGTAGTGATGAAAAGATCTTCTCTTTTTACATTTTTGTTTTCAGCTAGGAATTCTTTGATTCCCTCTCCAACAAATTCTTCATTTCTATATACCATTGCAGTGTCGATATGTCTGTAACCAGTTTCCAAAGCATATTTTACACTTTTTCTACATACTTCCGGATCTGTGATTTTCCAAGTTCCAAAAGCTATTTCAGGTATTTCTACACCGTTTCTTAATTTGTACATGCTTATTCCCCCTTGTAATAAATTAATAGTTCCATTACAATTATAACTCATTTTTTTTGTGATAACAATTATTTTATAAAATAAATAAGCAATGTTTAATTTGGAGATTAAAGAGGTGTTGAAAGAAGATTTGTTTTATTCTGTATACAAATATTTTTATCAGACTTAGATATATGAATACAGCCTTTTTTTATAGAAATTAGAGATTCTTTAAAAGTTAAAAAAGTATGCAGTTTAAATAAAAAAATATAGTATAATATATAGAAAGGTAGATTTAAAAAGAGATAGGAGGTATCTATGGACAAGATAAAAAAATTAGCAGAGATTCTTAAAAACAGCAGCTATGTTGTTGCTTTCACAGGAGCAGGGGCATCGACAGATTCTGGGTTAAAAGACTTTAGGAGCAAAGATGGACTGTACAGCAGAACATATATGGGATATGAGCCGGAAGAGATATTGAGCCATGATTTCTTTTTTAATCATAGGGATATTTTTGATAAGTATCTTGATGAAAAATTAGATATAGATGGAATCAAGCCAAATGCTGGGCATAAAGCTCTGGCAGAATTGGAAAAAATGGGAAAAGTAAAAGCTGTTATCACTCAAAATATAGATGACCTTCATCAGGCAGCAGGGAGCAAAAATGTTCTGGAACTTCATGGGACATTGAAAAAATGGTATTGTCTGAAATGTGGAAAAAAAGATAATAAGAGATTTCAGTGTGATTGTGGAGGGATAGTAAGACCTGAGGTGACTTTGTATGGAGAGATGCTTAATGAGGAAGTTACATATCAAGCTATCAAGGAAATAGAAAAAGCTGATACTTTAATTATAGTCGGAACCAGCCTCACTGTATATCCAGCAGCTTATTACATAAAATACTTCAAAGGAAGAAATCTGGTAATACTCAATAAAGATGCTACTCAATATGACAATGATGCTTCTCTTGTAATAAATGAAAATTTTGCTAAAGTTATGACTGAAACTATGGAACTGTTGAAAGGATAAAAATAAATTAAAATGAACCCAAACTATTAGAGATAATCTAATGACAAGGGTTCATTTTTTATGTAAGTATGATGAAAGATAATATACAAGAGTGTTCTTTAATTAAATTTGAAAGCTGAAAATCTATTTTTTTATTATTAAGCTTGGAATAAAGATTAATAATAATATAAGAAAAAAAAGTGGAATAAAAGCAGAATAAATCCAACTCTTAATAACAAAAGCTATTGAAACAGCAATAATAAGCAATAATATTTTTTCCATTTTTTTCCTTCCTTTTAATATGGAGTTCCTTCCAATAGTTTTTTACTGGTCAGATAAAAAATTATTGGAAGGAAAATTAGTTGACGTATACATCGCCAGGGGGCAATGCGTCTAAGAATTTCTTCTTGATATAATTATATATCATAAACTTAATTTATGCAATAATATATTGTATAGATGGATATATAAGTTTTAGAAGATGAGAATTAATTTATTAAATTAAAATTATTAAAAAACAGAAGAAAAGAAGGAGTTTCAATAAAAAAAATCAATGTCAATTATATATGAAAAATAAGCAGTGATAATAATTGGACTGCACCTCAAAATTTTAGACACTAAAATGGAGGATATAGTTTTCTTATGGCTAAATTAAAAAGTGGATTATTCTAACTCAAATAATCTTCAGCATAACTATGAACTGAATTATACAATCAAAATAGACTTTGGTTGATTATAGGGCTGTGTGAATTTATAAAAGAAATATAATTTGTTAATCTGTACAGAACCACTTATTTGGTGTATAATTTCATAGAAGAGACAAAAAATTATACGAGGTGGTTTAACAATGAAAAAAATATTTATCTTTTTAGCAACTTTGATGCTGTTAGTGGGATGTAGCTCTACTCCAGTTAAGGTAGAAGTTCCTGTGGAGGTATCACTTGAAAATGTAGCTGGTAATGAGTATCTGTTGACTAATCTTTTTGTAGAAAATAACTTAACTCTTGGTTTTGATAAAGAAGGCAGAATATTTGGATTTGCTGGAATCAACAGATTCTTTGGAAAAGCAGATGTAAGTAATGGAACTATAAATATTGGAGCATTAGCAACAACTAGAATGGGTGGACCTAGAGACAAAATGATAGTTGAAGATCAATATCTTACTCTTTTAAAAAATGCTAAGACTATAAAAAAAGATGGAGATAAATTGATATTAACTAATGAGAAAGAAGAGGAAATGATTTTTATAAAAAAATAAAAATTAAAGAAAATGAGGGAAAAGATGGGAAAATTAGCAGATCAAGTTAAATTTTTAATAGAAATAGATAAGGTAAAAAGTATTTTAAGGCAGTCTATTGTACTGGGAGATTTGAATAGAAGAGAAAATGATGCTGAGCACAGCTGGCACATGGCATTGTGTGCAATGACTTTGAAAGAATATTCCAATCTGGGAGAAATAGATATGGAAAAAGTTCTTAAACTAATACTTATACATGATATTGTTGAGATATATGCAGGAGATACTCCTGCGTTCTCAGATTACAACAAACAGGAGAAATGGCGGACAGAACTTGAAAGTGCTGAGAAGATATATGGAATGCTTCCAGAAGAGCAGGAAAAAGAGTTCATGAAGCTATGGCTTGAATTTGAGAATATGGAAACTAAAGAAGCAAAGTTTGCTAATACTTTTGATAGATTCCAAGGATTTATACAAAACCTTACTTCTGATGGGCATACATGGAAGAAGTTCAGTGCTACAAAAGAAATGGTGCTGAAGAGAATGTCACCTATAGTTGAGTATGCACCACAGCTTTTTTATGAGTTTGTGATGCCGGAAGTGCAGAAGTATATTGATAAAGGGATTATAAAGGAATAAAGTAGAATTTTTATGAAAAATAAAAAAGCTCAAATGGGATTTAAAACCATTTCACTATCAATTGTGAAAATTAAAATTAAATGATATAATTAATTAGGTGATAATGAATTTTCAAAGAATTCATCAGAAAAGGGTATTCTTCGTGACAGAATATCCTTTTTTTATTTTTGAAATTTTTCTTAAAGTACAGAAGTATATTGATAAAGGAATAAGACAGAATTTTTATGAGAAAATAAAAAAAGCCCAAATGGGCGAGGTGTGAAGTTATTTTCTATCTAACCACTTGCAGATAATACTAGCTAGTATACCGGCAACGACCTGCAAGGCCAGTTCTTTTAGAAAACTCATTCAGCACCTCCATTGTTAAAATAGGATCTACTGTATATCAAGACTCTGACCTCTTGCTATACATGAAATAAGCACCCACAAAGTGAGTGCCTATGTCATTCAGAGTTTTTTATATCCTATTTTAACAACAAAACCCATAAGGTTTGTGCTTCTAACTTATTCTATCATGACTCTAAAGTTTTGTAAAGTGTTTTAAGGATTCTTAATAATCAAGCATAAAATTTTTTAATTTTTTCTTTATTCTTTGAATACAGTTGTCTATTGATTTAACATCCCGTCCAGTCATTTCAGCTATTTCAATATATGTCATTTCAGCAATAAGATACTCAAAAATCTCATTTTCCATTGGGCTCAAATGAGTTCTTAAATATCTGTTCACATATTCCATCTTTTCCTTTCCAAGACATAATTCTTCTGGAGAATGAAACATAAAGGATTGATGAGTATATGTAATATTAGGTTCTCCTTCACTTTCAGCTTGAATAGCCATATTGAGAATTTTATTTTTTCTGGAGTTGGAATTTTTTAGAACGGTTATCAGATGACGCTTTATACACAAGAGTGCAAAGGTCTTAAAAGAAGCTGTCTTGTTTTCATCATAGGCATTGATTGCTTTAAAAAGTCCAATCATAGCTTCCTGCATCACATCATCTTTATCCCCGCCATAAAAAAAATACTTTTTAGTTCTGTAAAGGATAATTCTCTTCAAACTTTGAAAAATTTCAATAAAAGCTTTGTCATCACCATTTTTTGCATCTTTGATTTTTTTGTTGTCCATTTTCTTTTCCTCCTGAGTTCTAAAATTTCTGTAATGATAGTAAAAAGATTTTTAAAATATGAACATCATTGCATATATAAAAAAAGCATATACTAAAACTTAATTAGTATATGTTTGGCTATACAGTGATTTTAGTTTCTTCCTTTAAAAATTATTTTTAATAAATATAAGAAAATTAATATGAACTGCAAAAACATTTGAATGGCAACATAAAAAGCATTCAAAAAAAGGAACTGAATTATAAATTTAGAGAATTAAAAAAGCATTAAAAATTCACAAAAATAAATACATAATCCAACAAAAAACAATGATAGTCCAAAAAGACAAAATAAGAAGAATAAAAGAACTTTCATAAAAACTCCCCTGCTTTAATTGATATTTTACTAAGGTTATTCTAAAAAAAATGTTAAAACTCCTTTATTTTTTATATGAAATAAATATTATTTTTAAAAATATTTAATAAGTTTATAAAAATTGATATCAATTAATCAAAAAATTATAATATTAAATATCAATAAATTTTGCCAGTTCTGAAATAAATGTTAATTTTACAATGCTGAAGGGGAGAAAAATTAATCAAGATACATGAATTAATATTAATGGGAAGAAAATTTTTATAAAAAGGTTTGGTTATAAAATAGAGTTGTATTGAAATTAAAATATGAAGTAAAAGTAATAAGAAAGGGTAGAAATAAAATTTAATATAAAAAGTAAGTTTATGATTAAAGATGGGGGAAGACAATTAAAAATCCATGGATAAATCAATTATCAGTAGTTTTTTTTTTTATTGCTCCAAAAAATAAAAAAGCCTAGTCATTTCTTGGTCGCACACTAGGCAGGCGACATTCTGATAATTTTATATCATATTTTATTTTCTCTGTCAATAGTATTTTTAAATTTTTTTGAAAATTTTTTGTAAAGATAATACTTGGGTTTTAACAAGTCATGAGTAAAACAATTCAGCATATTTATTTGTAATAAAAGACAGAACTTTTAATTTAGAAAATAAATATTTGTAAAGTGTATCTATCAATTATTTTTCTTAGCTGTTATAAAGTATCTCTTCAATAAATTTAAATATGCAGAAATAATTTTTTATATTTCAAGTAATTGATTTTATTGCAGTATTTCCTTGGCAGTATTTTCATCTATTACCAGATGTGTTATAATACCAGTTTTTAAAGCTCCTATAACAGCGTCTTTACTTGTTTTTGAAGAGCATAACCCAATTACATGCTCTATCTTTCTCAAGTCATCTAAAGGTATTTCAATAGAGAAATCACTCTCTCCAGTGATGAATTTACCATTTATATCATAATAATAAGAGAGTATATTTCCAATAGCTTTTCCTTTTTGGAGATTGTCTCCAAATCTTGAAGCAGTAGCAAGGTCAGGAACTGATGGATGGTTTCCTATACTAAGGACAGCAACATCCAGTTTTTCCCATAATCTCTTTATATCCTTGTAATTTTCAATGTTGATAAATAGATTTTTTTCCTGCTCAGTAGCTAGAAAAGCAGGTGCAAAAAGATAATAAGGCTTTAGGAAAGTCATCTGTGAGAATATTCTTACCAGCTCATTTGAATGAAAATCTTTAGTAGGCATAGAGATATTACCAACTAGAGGGCACACATAACCTTCAAGCTCCATCTTTTTTTCTGAAACTTCAAGCTTCTGAACCAGATCACCAATATTTTTTCCCCATCCAAGTCCAAATTTTCTATACTTTTTAAGATCATTACTCATATATGATATTACATTATTCAATATTACCTGATCAGTAAGATAATCTGTATCAGCTTGAGGAATAACCATTCCCCCTTCAATATTGTATTTTTTCTTGATCTCTTCCATAAGAAAATCATTGCTTACAAATGGAGAATTTATCTGAATAGTAACTATACCTGCTTCCTTTGCATCAGCAAGCATCTTGCTCACAAGAGGACGAGATACCCCTAGTCTCTTGGCTATCTCATTTTGAGTAAGGTCTTCTTCATAATACATTTTGGCTATTTCCACCATTTTCTGAGTTTTTACATTATCATCTAACATATGTTTCCTCCAAATTTGCAGATTAGTCTTCAATATAGACAGTGCTGAAGTCATGAAGAGTAACTGGATGGATATTTAATCCTTTTATATTTTTCTGAGCTCCAACAGCTAATATTCTGTTGTAAAGCATAATATCAGGAGCATCATCCACTATTAATAATTGAATTTCTTCGTAAAGTTTCTTTCTTTCTTCTGGGTCAGTAGTCATTTTAGCTTTATCTAAAAGCTCATCAACTTTAGGATTTTCATAGAAATCTCTGTTACCAGCTCCACCTTTTGCAGATGAATGATACATTGCATAAAGTCCATAGTCAGCATCTCCTGTTACTACTCCCCATGAACCTAAGAAAAGGTCATGTCTTCCTTTTTCAGTAGCATCCCAGTAAGCACTTACTTCTACTACATCTATTCTTAAATCAATGCCAATTTCTTTCAGATAAGCTTGAAGTATTTCAGCAGTCTGTGTATTAGCCTCTCCTCCAAATACAAGGATGCTTGTTTTGAATCCATTTTCATATCCAGCTTCTTTCATCAGTTCACGAGCTTTTTCTACATTATACTCATAATTTTTAGTTTTATCAGTAAATCCGAATACCCCTGGTGCTATAGGTGAAGTAGCTATTTTACCGCTTCCATTAAGGATAACATCAACGATAGCTTGTTTATCTACAGCATAGTTTATAGCTTTTCTTACTCTTACATCATTCAATGGAGTTTTTTGAGTATTCATTCCAACATATGAGTAAGAGATTGAAGGTTTTGTTATAAGCTGTAATTTAGGATTGTTTTTTATAGTATTTTCATCTACTGAACTTACAGATATAGAGATATCAATTTCTCCAGTTTCCAGTCCAATAGTTCTGTTTGAAGCTTCTACAATATTTTTGAATACTATGTATTTAAGACCATTCTTTTTATCAAAGTAATCTTCATTCTTTTCAAGAGTAAGGCTGTCACCAGGTACCCATTCTTTAAATTTGTAGCTTCCAGTACCAATAGGGTGATCTTTAAAGCTTTGCTCATCTTCAGTTAATAATTTTTTGCTCACAATACCTAGTGCAGGGTGAGAAAGATGTGCAAGTAATGGACCAAAAGGTGTCTTTGTAACAATATTTACAGTGTAGTCATCTACTACCTCTACTTTTTCAATAGGAGGAAGTACAAAGGCTATTCTAGGTGAGTTTGCCATTCTTTCAAATGAGAATTTGACATCTTCAGCAGTAAAATCATATCCATTGTGGAATTTTACTCCTTTTCTCAACTTAAACTGCATAGTTCTGTCATCTATCTGCTCCCATGATTCAGCCAGTCCAGGAAGTATATTCATATCTCCATCTGACTCTACCAGTCTTGAATAGATAAGCTTATTGGCTCTCAATGAGAAACCATCATTTCCCTGATGTACATCTAGTGATTTAGGCTCTCCGTCTTGAGCAATTATTAATTTTTCTTTTACAGGTTTTGAAGCAGTTTGTTCTTTGCCATCTGAACATGCTGTAAACAGCACTGTACAGCTTAGCAGTATCATAAATAGTTTTTTAAACATAAAGAAATCTCTCCTTTTCATTTTTATTATATTATAATGGTAAACATTGAAAAAAACAATTACTAAATATGGTATCTCAATTTTATCTACCTCCCTTCAAAAAAAGAAATTTTATGTATTTAAATTATATACTGGAAAAAATATGGAATTCATTTTTTTTAAAATAAAAATATAGCTAAAAGAACTTTTTCAGATAATTTTTTCAACTAATCAAAGAAAAAATAAAAGTATAAAAAATGTTAGTAAAGTAGAAGAAAAATATTAAATTCAAATAAAAATATAATAAAAATTAAAAAAATTTCCATTTTCAAAATTAATGTACTGTACTATATTTATAAAAAAACTAAGGAATATAGAATGAAATAATCTAGGAGGAATTAAGATGTCTGGGAAAGATTTTAAATATATGAAGAGAATATTCAAAGGGAAAATAAAAATGACATTGGGAACAATGGTAGTATTTCTAACAGCTGGAACATTGTCTATGTCAATGACAGAAGAAGAGATAAAAAAGAAAGCAGAGGAATTTAGAACAGAGGAATACTACTATATGGGCAGTGGAAAAGGTAATAGCCCATTGGATACAATAAATGCAGCAGAGGCTTATGCACAGGGATATACAGGAAAAGGAGTTACACTAGGGATAGTAGATCAATATGTGAATCTATCTCATAGAGAATTTTTAAATAAAGATAATTCCTATGTAATAGGGGAAGTGCCTAAAGATATATATTGGATAGAAAATGATCATGGAACTCATGTAGCAGGAATAATGTCAGCTTTAAAAGATGGATATGGAATGCATGGAGTGGCTTTTAATAGTAACTTTGTTTCAGGAAATGCATTTCCAACAAAGAATAAAACAGAGGGAGAAAATATAATAGAAGCATATGAATATTTTAATACAAGGGAAGATATAAAAGTAGTTAATAATAGCTGGGGATATGGAGTATATATTGATGAAATTCATAATATAGATGAAGGAACCTACAAAAGCAGAGATGGACTTTTAAAAATAATACAAGAAGATGAAGACGCTCAAAATAGTATTGAAATATTAAAAAGCAGTATGAAAAAGCATAATAAACTATTGATTTTTTGCAATATGAATGCAGGACATATTACTCCATCTCTGATTCCTTTATTATCATATCTAGATAAAGAAGTAAAAAATAATATAATAGGGGTAACAGCATTAGATACATTTTCAGGAAAAGACAATCCAGGATATTTAGCAGTATTTTCAGATTTAAATAAATATAATGAAGAAAACAGTATATCAGCACCAGGGACAGTTATAAATTCAGCAGATGCTGCTAATTCTCAAGAATATATTCCACTGGATGGAACCTCAATGGCAGCTCCAATGGTGACAGGAACAGGAGGTTTAGTACAGGAAGCCTTTCCATATATGACAGGGAAACAGATTGGAGATGTACTATTATCTACAACAGATAAATTAGATAATGAAGAAGGACAAAAATTTGTAGCTACAATCCAAGTAGATGAGGGATATATATCAGCTTTAAATATGATATATTTTACTGGGAAACCAGATTCTAAAGAGAAATTAAAAGAAGATATAGAAAAATATTATGAAGTAAATAAAGAATTTCTGGATAAATATACAGGAAATCTTTGGGATAAAGGAGATGAATTCTATAACTATTTTGAAAATTTTATTTCTATTTATGAAAATGTACCATATGAAATAGTATACGGACAGGGGCTAGTGAATGCAGGAAATGCAGTGAAGGGATTGGGAACGCTTAATGCCAGAAGATTAGGAAAGGGAGATATAAGTTCATCAAATAATAGAGCAAAAAGTTATCTAACTGGAAAAGAGCAAGCACTTTATTCAATAAATACAATGGGCTTTGATTCAACATGGAGTAATGATATAACTGAAACAAGAGTTGGATATATGACTATGAAAGATAGTGAGAGTTTGAAAACTTTTATTGATGAACTTAATGGTGAAGAGAGTAAAAATACTGAAGAGAATAAAGATTTTGAAATAACAGAAACAGAAAAAGAGGAATTAGAAGCATATATAGCTTTAAATAAAAATCTATCAAAAGAAGAAATAGCCTACTTCGATAAAATGTTTAAATTTTATCTCTCAAATAGATATGTGTATGATAAATTGGAAGATACAATAAGACCAGTTAAAGACAATGATATCCTTCTATCAAATGGAAAAGAATATATAGATGAATATAATAAAAGAGTAGCAGAAAATGGATTTGTAGGACTTTCGGTAGGCTTAATGAAAGAAGGAGCTGGAATATTAGCCCTTACAGGTAATAATACCTATAAAGGAGCAAGTATAGCAGGAGGAGGAACTCTACAGATAGACGGTTCAGTAGCTGGTGATGCTTACAGTCTTAATGATGAAATGGGCACTGGAATTATTGCAGGGAAAGGAACTATTACTGGAGATTTATACAACTATGGAAAAGTTCAAGCTGGAAGCTGGGGAAGTACAGATATTCTTACAATAAAAGGAAAATTTAATTCAACAGGAAGTATAGTAGTAAATGTAGATGGAAAAGAAAATTGTACCTTGTCAGTAGGAAGTATAGAAAATATAGCAGGAACAACAATAGAGATAAATGGGATAGCTATTCCAGAACATACATACAGTGGATTTTTAGTATCTGGAACTGAGAAAGGAGATGTAGAAAATTTAACAGGAAAACTTTCTTTATTCTTAGGGTATGATGTAGAGCAAGGGAATTCTTTAACTAAAGATTCAATTACAAAATATGATCTATTAGTAAACAAGACAGCAGGATTAGATTCTCTATCTAGTATGAACAGCAGTCAAAGAACATCATCAAGATTACTGGAAAATATGTATTCAGCTCTTTCAGGAAAATCTGAACAAGAAGAACTTTACATTCTATACAATATCAAAGATGAAGTAACAGCCTTGAGAGCTTTTCAGGAAACATATGGGGGACTTCAAGCAGACATGGTGCATAATCTTCCTTTGAATACAAGAATAAATAGCTCAATATATTCAAGATTGTCTGATAGTGATATGTTACTTGATAAAGTAGAAAATTCAGTAATATCACTGGATAAAAATATGTGGGTAAAGGTATTGAATGGTTAGAAAGATATAGACAGCAACAGAGGAATGAGTGCTATTGATATAGATATGAAGGGATTCATACTTGGAAATGATTTTCAACTTAACAGTAATTACAAAGGTGGATATTATCTAGCTTATGGAGAGAATGATATCAAGTCAGGAAATGACAAAGGTGAGATAAAAGACTTTAGAACAGGGCTATATGGAAATTATGAAAAGAATAAAGTAAGTGTAAATAGTTATCTAGGTTTAGGATTCCAAAGAAACGAAAGTGAAAGAACTCTATCTGTACTAGATAGGAAAGCAAAAGGAAAATATGACAGCTGGACATTTGAAGCAGGTGTAAAATTAAGATATGCTCTTGATAATAATTTATATCCATATGGAGAGGTAAATATCATCAGATATGAAAATGAAGATTTCAAAGAAAAGGGAGCAGGAATATATTCTCAAAGATTTGAAAAGTCTAAAAATATCTATACAACAGCAGGTCTAGGAATAGAAAAAATAAAGGACTTCAAAACAGGAAGAGGAACAATAGCACTTGGGTATGAAAGAATACTTACAGGAAATGACCCAGATATGCGAGTATCTTTTGCAGGAAATGAAAGTAATAAATTTAAAGTAAAAGGACATGAAGAAGATAGAGATTATTTAGTTGTAAAGATGAAAGGAGAAAAGATCTTTGAAAATGGAGCGAGCATCTATGGAGAACTGGAAGGAAGAGTGTCAGAAAATACTAGAGACATCAGAACAAGTTTAGGAACAGGATATAGATTCTAAAGAAATTCACAAAGTATTTTCATAAATGAGATTTATAGAAATTTCCATATTTATGAGCTGTTTAGGTAAGAATGTCATTGATTTTATTTCAAAGGGAACAATGGCATTTTTTCACTTTGTATTTACAATGAGTTGAGCTTGTGATAAAATGTATTATATTATTATTTTGAAAAGTATGGGAGTGTAGATTTATGAAAAAGATAAAGAGTTTTCTCGGATTACTGCTGCTTGTTTTTATTTTTGCATCATGTGAAAGCGGAAAGAATACAGCAAAAGAGAATTCTAATATAGAAAAACTTGAGTATAAAGAAAGTATGGAGAAGTATAACTATGATATAGTAATACCGCAGATAAAAGGTGTTGAAAACGAAGATATTTCCTACCTTAATCTTTCTCTTCAAGAAAGTGCAAGAATACTTATAGAAAATATTATGGGATCAGCAGATGCTGGAACAAAAGAAGCTCCAGTGGAAGCTAAAATGAGTTATGAGATAAAAGAAAATAATTTCAATATTCTTTCAATAGTTGTAACAACATACACATATCAAGGGGGAGCCCATGGTATTACAAGTATAGAGTCATACAATATAAACAAAAAGGATTATTCTCTTCTTAATTACGATATGATATTTGATGAAAATGCAGAAGATTATTTCAATATGAGAATGAATGATATAATAACTGCAAGCAGAGAAAATAATGGAAGCAGAAAGGCTTTAAATACTGATGGAAAAGAGGTATTGTTCTTTGATAATGCTGAATCAAATGTAAAAAATACAGTTATGTATTTTGATGGAGATAATGTAGTATTTCTTTATCCACACTATGAGATAGCTCCATATTCAAGTGGTATGCCTATATTCAAATTTGATAAAAAAGATATTAAAAAATATGTAAAAATAAAGTTCTAGAAACAGCAGATTGCACTCTGCTTTTTACTGGATGGAGATTAAAAGCAGCTGTCTTGATTTAAAGGCAGCTTTTTTTCTTAAAGCATATTGAAAAATCAAAGCTAATTCTAGGCTTTTTTCAGTATAAAAAGGATAATATAGTTTTTTTCTAATACCTATAATAGGTATAAAGACTAGGAGGAGAAAATATGTATAATAAAAGCAGATATGATAAACTTAAATATTTACTGGAGATAGGAATATTCTGTGTAGTAATATATTTTATCCATAAAGAGATGAAAATATACAGCATAAAAGATATAAGGGAATCTTTAAGGGCTATAAATACTGGATATGTAATACTTGGAGTGGGGATAGTAATAGTAGATTATTTTCTTCTTACTATGTATGATGTACTGGCATTTAAAAATGAAAAATTAAAGCTTTCTAATTTAAAAATAATATTTACTTCATTTATAAGCTACGCTTTTGCTAATTCCATTGGACTTTCAGGCTTGACGGGATCGGGGTTGAGAATAAACTTATATTCTTTGTGGAATGTTCCTTACAAAAGCATTATAAAAGTAATAAAATTCTGCTATGTAAGTTTTTGGGTAGGACTTTTGTGGGTAGGAGGATTATTTCTTACATTTGAACCAGTGGATCTGAGCAGATTTAATTTTTATTTTGGAACAACAAGAGAAGTGGGAATAATTCTTTTGATAATAGCAATATCATACTCATCTCATAAAGTATTTTCAAAAAAGAAAAGCATTGAAATATCTGTATTCCAAATACTTATATCTCTTTTAGACTGGATAATGGTATCAGGACTTATATATATATTTCTTCCACATAGTGATACACTTACATTTATGAAATTTTTTCCAATATTCCTCAGTGCACAGATCATAGGGGTGCTGAGTAATCTGCCAGGTGGAATTGGTGCTTTTGATTATGTATTCCTTACTTTGATGGGGAAATATTATCCTTCATCAACAATAGTGGCAGCTTTGATAATATTCAGACTTCTTTATTATATAGCTCCCTTTGGAATAGCTTTGGTGTCTTACTGCATCTATAGAGTGATGCTGAAAAGGGGAGAAGTAAAAAATATATCTATTGTACTTGGAAAAATGGTAATTTCTTTGATACCGCTTCTTATATCTATATTGATATTTGCAGCTGGAATAGTTCTTATAGTATCTGGAAGTATGCCACCTCTTATTTACAGAGTCAAGATATTGAAAGATGTACTTCCTGTATTTACTATTAAAGTATCGCATTTTCTTGGAAGTATAACAGGAGCAGTCCTTCTTATACTTGCCTACGGAATAAAAAAGCGGCTCAATGGGGCATATTATATGACAATAGTGTTTCTTGGAGCAGGAATAGCCCTTTCATTGCTAAAGGGACTGGACTATGAGGAAGCCTTTTTCTTGGGAGTTATACTGGCTATAATAATTCCATTGAAAAAGTATTTCTATAGAAAAACTTCTATTATAGATGAGAAATTTACTCTTAACTGGATGGTAATGATATTTCTGGTTGTTATATCAAGCCTGTACTTAGGATTTTTTGCCTACAGCAAATCAGACTACATGGATCAAATATGGTGGAAAGTACCTTTTAACAAGGAGTTCCCAAGATTTTTAAGAACGACCCTTGGAATATCTGCCACTCTTATTGTGTTTGGTGTATGGAAGCTCTTTGCTCCTGTAAATGAAATAATAGAAACAGACAGCAGAGAAGTGAGTGAAAAAGTAAAAAAATGTCTTTCTTTTTCAGATAACCCTGAAGGAAATCTAGTGCTGTTAAATGATAAAAAAATTGTACTGGAAGATGAAGAGGAAAGCTTTGTAATGTATGGTAAAAGTGGTAAAAGCTATATAGCTATGGGAGATCCAGTTGGAAAACCTGAAAAAGCTGGAGATTCTATCTGGAAATTTTATGAGTTATGCAGAAAAAATAGTAAGCAGCCTGTATTTTATGAAGTGTCTAAGGATTATCTTGATTACTATCTTGATGTTGGGCTGAACTTTTTAAAAATAGGAGAAGAGGGAGTAATTGATCTTAAAGAATTTACATTGAATATACCTCAAAGAAAGAATATAAGGTACACATACAATAAGCTCAATAAAGAAAATATGACCTTTGAAGTTATTCCAAAGGGTGAAGGTATAAAATATATGAAAAGATTGAAGGAGATATCTGATGAATGGCTGGAAAGTAAAAAAGCCAAAGAGAAAGGTTTTTCTCTGGGATATTTTAATGAAGAATATCTGAATAACTTCCCAATAGCTGTACTGAAAAAAGATGATGAAATAATAGCCTTTGCAAATATAATGGTTACTGATTCTAAAAAAGAAGCAGCTGTTGATCTTATGAGATATTTGAAATCATGTATCAGTGGAACTATGGAGTATCTTTTCATTTACATAATACTCTGGGCAAAAGATGAGGGATATGAGAGATTCAGTCTTGGAATGGCTCCTCTTTCTGGTATGGAAAATAGGGAGATAGCTCCTGTCTGGAATAAAATAGGGCTTTTTGTATTCAAAAATGGAGAGAGTTTCTATAATTTTCAAGGACTTAAACTCTTTAAAAATAAATTTTATCCTGAATGGGAACCAAGATATATAGCTTATTCAGGGGTATTTTCAATGCCGAAAGTATTAAAAGATGTGACGCTTTTAATATCAGGTGGTGTTAAAGGACTTATATCTAAATAGAAAAATGAAAATAGAAAGCTGACTGAAAAGTATAGGGATTTTAAAATCTACCTTATATTTTTTAGCCAGCTTTTATTAGTTAATCAACTAGTTTAAACTCTTATAATATCCAAAAGTAATATTGAAAATTGCTGTAATATTTTATCTATTCTACTATGATTTTATGAAGAAAATTAATAATAAATTTTTCTAATTTTTAAAGTTCTAAAATTATATTGTTTTTATTTAAAAAAGTGGATAGGGGAAAAAAATTTGAAATTATAAAATATCTTTATTCATATCTTTAAAGACATAAAAAAATACAAGAAGAAAAAAAGCATTGATTTTTCAATTTTGAAGAGTATAATTTAAATAGAGAAAAATATATTTTTAAGATAGTTGTAATAAAAATATAATATTAAAAAAATATAGATAAGGCCAAGGATTCCTCCAAACTTTTACAGATTGACTCTTTTGGATATTTCATAAAAATTGTGAGATAAGAAAGGAAAGGAATACTTACAACGAAGATTCATTGACTTCTACCTATTATTTAATTATCACTAATTAACTAAGGAGGATGAAATGGATATAGCTAGTACAGGTAAATTTATGCATTTTTTGTTGAGTCTGAATGTAACTACACTAAAAGCAATAGTAATGGGAGCTTCAGCTATTGGTGCAGGATGTGCTATGATAGGAGGAATAGGAGCAGGAATAGGAGAGGGATATACAGCAGGTAAAGCAGTAGAATCAGTTGTAAAAATTCCTGAGCAAAAAGGAAGTATTATAACTACAATGATATTAGGGCAGGCAGTTGCTGAATCAACAGGAATATTTGCTCTGGTAATTGCTCTTCTTCTTTTATATGCTAATCCAATGCTGGCAGTTTTTAATTAATATTATAATAAACTATAAAATAAATGAAGATTGTTTAAATAAGGATGAAATACAAGTTAAGATATAATTTTAGAATTTTTTTGATAGAGAAGACATATAAATCTTTCTAATTTAAAATTTTTAAAATTAGAAAACATAATGAATCACACAACTTCACTGTTATATCTAAGTAATTAAAGCAGCTAGATATTCTAACTGCTTAATTACTGGAAAAATATTATTTAATAAAATTAACTAAAATTTGATATTATGAAAAGTTTGATAATTATTTCTTAGTGGTGTTTTTTAATATGATAAGCAAGAAGTTCCCACTTCAAAAATTATAAAGTAATTTTAAGTGATGAACGGTTCACTGTAATTATTCATTAATCAATATGCTTACCTTATAGAGCAGATCTGCTCTTTTTTTTATGCTTAAATTCCCTGGTTCAATTATAATATTAACTTCATCGTTTACCCGTTTGAAATTATTTTTTTCTATCCATTCTATTAACATTTTAGTGGAAACTTTATTTTCAAAATGATTTCCTTTCAATATTATAGAGGCATACTTTCCTTTGGTTAAAATTAACTCTTCAACTTTTTTATCACCTTTAATAACAATATACCCTGAACCTAGAATATTCACATCAGCAATTTCCTGCAATTTCTTTTTAGTTATATAAAATAAAATTTGTCCATAGTATTTATCAAACAGATCTAATGTTTTTTGATTAGGAAAAGCCATAGTTTTACGATTTTCTTTTTCATATATTTTTATTCCACTTACATTTTTAATTTCTTCTATAAAAGGAATTCCAATAGGCATTTTTGAAGTTATTTCCATTCTTTTGAGGTGTTCCTCCAGATCCTTTTTTACCATTTTCAGTTTTTCTATATCATCATTTATTCTTTCTAAAACATTTGCTATAAGTTCTTTATCCTTTTCAATTTCTTTGCTCCTGTCATCTGTTTTTTCACTGAAAAAGATTTTGATTTCTTCAAGAGTAAGCCCTAATTTTCTCATTGTGTTGATTTTTTTTATTGTTATTATCTGGGCTCTGGAATAGCATCTGTAATTATTCTCTTTTCTGAATTTAGGAGAAATGATACCTTCTCTGTCATAATACCTTAGTGTAGAGCGTGGAATTTTAAGAATTTTAGAAATTTCTCCAACTAAAAAATATTTCTGCATATTTCCTCCTTAAATAAATTTAAGTACAAAATTAATATAAAATTAATAATTAAAAAATTATTATATTTATATTTAATAATAACAAATTTAGATAAAATTTACTATATTATTTAATAAAAAAAATTTTAAAAAAGCTTGACCTTAAACCAACTTAAAGGTTTATAATTAATTATATAAAGGAACAACTTATATAATACTAACAATAACTGATAACAGGAGGCAATAAAATGAAAAAAACAACAATAATTTTATCAACATTAATGGTAATGGCTTTATCAAATGGAGTTATATATGCAGAACAAGGCGATGGAAAACCTTTAGAAATGGATAGAATTGAAGTAAGTGCACAGGAAAAAACAGAGAAAATAGGGATCTTAAATGATGAAAAAACTCAACAAACAGAAGATAAATATGAATATGCACATAGCTATGCAAGAGAAAGAAGCGAAGAAAGATAATTTAGATAATTTATAAATAGAAATATAACTCTTGAAATTTTTTATTAGAAAAGACTCATAAATCTTTCTGATTTCTAAATTTCTAAAATTTACTTAAAAGTTTTAATCAACTTCTCCCAATTAAATAAATGGGTGTCTCATGGAGAGTACAACAGTATTATTGCTGTATCTCAGAGCACCCATTTTTATATTCTAAATATAACTATCTTGCACAGTCAGAAGCACTTCCCACTAAAATTTCCAAGCCATGAGAGAGAGAATCTATAATAAAAGACAGTGATTCATCAACAGCTTTTGGACTTCCGGGCATATTTATAATAAGGGTAGATTTTCTTATACCTGCTGCTGCTCTGGAAAGCATAGCTCTTTTTGTTATACTCATAGAATAAGCCCTTATAGCTTCTGGGATACCGGGAACTATCTTGTCCACTATTTCCAATGTTGCTTCAGGAGTTACATCTCTTTTAGCAAATCCTGTTCCTCCAGTAGTGAGTATCAAATCAGCTTCATTATTATCACATATATTTTTCAATGTTTCTTTAATAAGCTCATATTCATCTGGAATAAGTATTTTTTTTACTATTTTATAACCCTTTTCAGTAACAATTTTTTCTATTACTTTAGTAGAAAGATCTTCCCTTTCTCCTCTGGCACCTTTATCACTCATACACACAATAGCAGTTCTAAACATATATTTATGCCTCCATAACAATTTTTTTTATTATATCATATATTTCTTAGGAAAAGAATGAAAAACTATTTGAAAAATTCTTAAAATTGGAAAATAAGAATTAGAACTCTTGATATAAAATGTTAAATCTGATAGAATGTTCTAAGATAAAATAATGAGGTGATTAGATGAAAAAGATTTTTACAACAATGGTAGCAGTAGTTTCAATTTTTTTATTGGCAGCATGTGGAAAGACAGAGAAAAAAGAGATAACTATAAGTGCAGCAGCAAGTTTAAATGAAGTATTATCTCAAATAGCTGAAAATTATCAAAAAGAAAATAAGAACATAACAGTAAATATAAACTTTGGTGCTTCAGGTGCTCTTAAAAAACAAATTGAAGGAGGAGCTCCTGTAGATTTTGTATTTTTTGCATCTAAAAAAGATTTGAAGGATTTGAAAAAGCAAAATCTGGTATCAGAAAAATTCTCTAAAGATATACTTGAAAATACTATGGTAGTAGCAGGAAGAAAGAAAATAGATGATCTGTCTGAAATGCTTGATCATAAAGTAGCAATAGGAGATCCGGATATAGTTCCAGCAGGAAGATATGCAAAACAGGTACTTGAAAATGCAGGGCTGTGGGATAGAATGCAGGAAAATTTTGTACTTTCTAAAGATGTAAGAAGTGCTATGCAGTATGTAGACCTATACGAAGTTGATTATGCTATGATTTACAAGACAGACAGCAGAGTTATGAAAAATGCTGAGATAGTTTATGAAGTACCAAATACACTTCATACACCTATCATATACAGCTGTGGTATATTAAAAGATAAAGAGAGAGATGAAGTAAAAGATTTCTATAAATTCCTAACTAATAAAGATTCAATTGATATTTTTGAAAAATTTGGGTTTAAAGTTATAAATGAACAGTAAACTTGATATAAATGCTGTGTTCCTTACTTTAAAAATAGCTTCTATATCTACTGCACTGACACTGATAGCAGCAGTGCTTTTAGTGTGGGGCATGGAAAATAGAAGCAAAAAGCTTAGGAGCATAGTTGAAATGCTTATAAATCTTTCTCTTTTCATATCTCCTACAGTTTTGGGATATATCCTTATTATATTTTTAGGAAAAAGAGGGATAATAGGCTCATATCTGTATGAGTTTTTCAATATTCAGGTAATTTTTTCATGGTGGGCAGGGATAATCACTGCATTTGTAGTGTCACTGCCCCTTATGTATAATTGTATAAAAGCTGGGTTCTCTTCATTGGACTATACCTATAGAGAGGCTGGGAAAGAAATGGGAGCTTCTGATTTTCAGATACTTCGTCTGGTAATCCTTCCATTGATAAGAAGAAATATACTTGCAGGGATAGTGCTGTCTTTTGGAAGAGCATTAGGGGAGTTTGGAGCTACTCTTATGCTGGCAGGAAATATCCCTGGTAAGACACAGACTATGTCTATTGCCATATATTCAGCAGTAGAACGTGGAGATAACAGAACAGCCAATGTACTATTGGTAATAGTACTTGTAATAAGTTTTTGTATAATGTGTCTTTATAACTATTTTTTTAAAGGAGCAGAGAAATAATGAAAAAGATAGAAACTGTAAATGCAGTAGGGCATGTATTACAGCATGATATTACAGAGATAATCCCTGGAGAAGTAAAAGAAAGAGCTTTTAAAAAAGGGCATATAATAAAAGAGGAAGATGTAGAAAAGCTATTGAGGCTTGGGAAAGATCATATATATGTCTTTGAACTTGGAGATAAGGGGATACATGAAAATGATGCTGCCCTTGTACTTGGAAAGCTTGGAAAAGGTAAAAATATCAGACTGGCTGATGAGATAAAAGAGGGAAAAATAAATTTTTATGCACAAGAAGATGGTGTATTGAAAGTAGATACAGAAAAACTTCTGGAGCTGAATATGCTTGGAGAGATATCTTTTGCTACTCTCCCAGATAATATTCCTGTAAAAAAAGGAGACTTGGTAGCAGGAGCAAGGGTCATTCCTTTAGTAATTGATAAAGAAAAAATGGAAAAAGCTGAGAGCATCATTCAGACTCCCATATTAAATGTAAATAGTTATAGAAAATATAAGGTGGGAATGGTAACTACTGGAAATGAAGTTTTCTTTGGAAGGATAGAGGATAAATTTGGAAAGATAGTTATTGATAAACTTAAAGAGTTTGACTGTGAGGTAATAGCTCAATTACTGTCACAGGATAGTAAGGATATGATAAAGAGAAAGGCTCAGGAACTTTTAGATATGGGAGCAGAAATGCTTATATTTACAGGAGGAATGTCTGTAGATCCTGATGATGTGACGCCATCTGCAATAATAGAGCTGGGAGGGGAGCTGGTAAGTTATGGTTCACCTGTTCTGCCAGGTTCTATGTTCCTGCTGTCATATCTTGGAGATGTACCAGTGATGGGACTTCCTGGATGTGTAATGTTTGCTAAGAGAACTATATTTGATTTAGTTCTTCCTAGGGTATTAAGTGAAGAAAAGCTTACAACTAGAGATATTATGATGTATGGAAATGGAGGACTTTGTCAGAGCTGCGAAGTATGCCATTATCCTAACTGTACATTTGGAAAATAAGAGGTATGAAAATGAATTTTACACATTTTAATGAAAGTGGAAGAGCCAGAATGGTTGATGTCAGTGAGAAAGATGAAACAAAAAGAAAAGCTGTAGCCAGAGGATATATTCAGATGGGAGCAGATACAATCAAGGCTGTAACTGAAGGAAGAATAAAAAAGGGAGATGTCCTTTCTGTAGCACAGGTAGGAGGTATATGCGGAGCTAAAAAAACATGGGATTTGATACCTATGTGCCACAATATACTTTTGACAGGGGCAGATATAAATTTTGAGGTGGCAGATGACAGAATCTGGATAGAGGCATCTGTAAAGACTACTGGGAAAACAGGAGTTGAAATGGAAGCTCTTACAGCTGTAAGTATAGCAGCTCTTACTATATATGATATGTGCAAGGCTATAGACAAGCATATGATTATAGGAGAAATTAAACTCATAAGCAAGATTGGTGGGAAAAGTGATTTTCTTCTGGAGGATAAAAAATAGAATAAAGTAAGAAATAGATTAAGTTTTAGGATTTTCTAAGTTGGAAGTTCTAAAACTTTTTTTTACAAAAAAACATATTGACATATTTAGATGTATGAATGTATAATAAGTTTATAATATATCGATAAAAATAGATTTGAGGTGAGGAAATGGAAAAAAAATATGAAGAAATGGCAAAAGTCTTTAAAGCTTTGAGTGACCCTAATAGAATTTTTATTTTGGAAATGCTGAAGTCAGGGGAAAAATGTGCTTGTAAAATTTTAGAAGAGCTCCATATAGGACAGTCTACTTTATCACATCACATGAAAATATTATCTGACAGTGGGATTATTAAATGTAGAAAAGATGGTAAATGGAGTTATTATTCTTTTGATGAAAATGGGAGCAAAGAATTAAAAAAAATATTAAATAATATACTGGATTTTAGTTCTGCCACTCTAAAAGGAGAGGAAAATTCATGTCAATAATTGTCAGTCTGTGGGACTTCTTTGAAAATCAATTTTTAAAAATGTTATGGTTAGATAATTTAGTAAAAAAGGGTCTTGTTAATATTGGAATTAATGCTGATAGTAAAGTAGGAGGGAGCATTCAATTTTTTATATATGATACAATAAAAATAATTGTACTTTTATCTATACTTATTTTTGTTATTTCATATATTCAAAGCTTTTTTCCACCAGAAAGAACAAAAAAAATACTTGGGAATTTTAAAGGAATAAAGGCTAATATTTTAAGTGCTTTACTTGGAACTGTAACTCCTTTTTGCAGCTGTTCATCAATACCTATATTTATAGGTTTTACAAATGCTGGACTTCCTGTAGGTGTAACTTTTTCTTTCTTAATATCTTCTCCTTTAGTTGATTTAGGTTCATTTATTTTATTGATAAGTGTTTTTGGACTGCCAATTGCGGCTATCTATGTGGTTGTAGGCTTAGTTCTAGCTGTAATAGGAGGAAGCATTTTAGATAAAATGGGAATGGAAAAATATGTTGTAAAATTTACAAAACCTGTTGGAAATATAGATATAGATTCTCCAGAACTTACAACTAAAGAAAGGATTATATATGCATATGAACAAGTAAAAGAAACTGTAAAAAAAGTTTTTTGGTATGTTATTGTTGGAGTTGGAATAGGGGCTTTAATTCATAACTGGATTCCTGCTGAAATTATTCAAAAGATATTGGGAACCAATAACCCTTTTTCAGTTTTAATAGCAACTATTATTGGAATTCCTATGTATGCTGATATATTTGGAACTATCCCTATTGCAGAAGCTTTATTTGCCAAAGGAGTTGGAGTTGGAACAATTCTGTCATTTATGATGGGGGTTACAGCTTTAAGTTTACCATCTATAATAATGCTAAAAAAGGTAGTACAAAATAAATTACTTATAAATTTTGTTGGAATAGTTGCTGTTGGAATAATTATAATAGGATATGCTTTTAATGCTTTTAGCTACTTATTTATTTAAAAATAAAAAATATATTTAAGGGAGTGAATAAAATGGGAATATTTAACAAAATTTTCAAAAGTAATTGTAGTTGTGGTAGTTGTAATGAAAAAGAAGTTTCAGAAGAAAGTGTAATAAAAAAAGAAGGAATTATGAATATAAAAATTTTAGGTACTGGTTGTAAAAATTGTACTAACTTAACTGATAATGTAAAAAAAGCTCTTCTTAATTTAAATATTGAAGCTAATATTGAAAAAGTAACAGACATGGCAGAAATTTCAAGTTATGGGATAATGTCTACACCAGGATTAGTTATAGATGAAAAAGTAGTTTCTTATGGAAAAGTGCTGAAACCAGAAGAAATTGAAAAAATAATTGAGAAATTATAAAGAGAGGCTATAAAATGACAAAGAAAAAAGTAGCTTTTATATGTGTTCATAATTCTTGTAGAAGTCAAATAGCTGAGGCTTTTGGAAAATATTACGCTGATAATATTTTTGAAAGTTACAGTGCAGGAACTGAAGTAAAAACTCAAATTAATCAAGATGCTGTACGGCTTATGAAAAAAAATTATGAAATAGATATGGAAAAAACTCAAAAACCAAAGTTGTTAGCTGATATTCCAAAAGTTGACATTATAATAACTATGGGATGTAATGTTGAATGTCCATTTTTACCTTGTGAGCATAGAGAAGATTGGGGATTGGAAGACCCTACTGGGAAATCAGATGAGGAATTTATAAAGGTAATTGAAATTATAAGAAAGAAAATTATAGAATTAAGAGATAATTTAAATTTTAATGAAAATCAATGACTGGATTTATAGATAATATTATAATAAATATCTTATTACATGAAAAGAACGAAAAATCAACTTAATAGAAATATCAAAAGTGAAGAAATTATAAAGTAAAAGCTATCTACTAACAATGTAGGTAGTTTTTTTTAAAAGTAAATAAAATTATTCTTGACTTAGAGTTAACTCCATGTGATTTACTTTAGAAAAGGTAAGTATTAACAAGGAGGATATACATTGGAAAAATATTTATTTAAAAACAGGGATTTAGTTAAATTATTTATCCCTCTTATAATAGAACAATTTCTGGAATATTTAGTGGGTCTTATAGACTCAATCATGGTAGCCCATGTAGGAGAAGCAGCAGTTTCTGGAGTTTCACTTGTAGATTTTGTTATGCAGCTTCTTATAAGTATCTTTGCAGCATTAGCTACAGGAGGTGCTGTTATAGCTGGGCAATATCTTGGGAAAAAACAACAGGATGATGCTAATGAAACTGCCAATCAATTAATCTGGTTTACAGGAATAATATCAGTTGTAGTTATGCTTGGAATATATATTTTTAAATCTTTGATATTACATGGCTTGTTTGGACAGATCAGTGAAGATGTATATAGAAATGCAAATATATATCTTCTCATTGTCGCAGCTTCTATTCCATTTTTAGCTGTATACAGTTCAGGAGCAGCAGCTTTTAGAACTATGGGAAATTCAAAGCTTCCAATGAAAGTAATGATGGCTATGAATATGCTCAATCTGACAGGAAATGCAGTTTTGGTGTATGGATTTAAAATGGGAACAGCAGGGGTTGCTATCCCTACACTGGTTTCTCGTATTGGAGCAGCTGTTATTATTTTAGCTATACTTTTAGAAAAAACATATCCACTGCACCTGAAAAAAACATTTCAGTATAGGCTTAATAAAAATATAGTGAAGCAGATACTTGGAATTGGAATACCATATGGACTTGAAAATGGAATGTTTTATCTGGGAAGGTTGGTAATATTAAGTCTTATCTCAACCTTTGGAACAGCAGCTATTGCAGCTAATTCTGTTTCAGGAACAATAGTTATGTTTGAAGTATTACCAGGTATGGCAATAGGGCTTGGATTGACAGTTATTATATCCAGATGTGTAGGAATGGGAGATTTTGAACAGGCAAGATATTACACTAAAAAAATTATGAAGATAATCTATGTAACATTTATACTTACTTCCATAGGAGTCCTTGCTCTTCTTCCAACAATATTAAATATTTATGGATTGTCGCCAGAAGCAACAGAATGGACATATAAACTGGTATGGGCTCATGCTGTAATGCTTGTAATATGGCCTCTTGGTTATACTCTTCCAGTTACATTCCGTGCAGCTGGAGATGCCAGATTTCCAATGCTGATAAGTGTTGCTTCAATGATTTTCTGTAGAATAATATTAGCATTTGTATTTAGTTTATATTTTGAAATGGGAATGTTGGGAACATGGACAGCAATGTTTGTTGACTGGATAGTGAAGGCAATAATATTTGTATGGAGATATTTAAGTGGCAGATGGACAAAGTTTCACGCAGTTCAGTAATTAATTAAAATAAATAAAAAGGAGGAAATATATGACTATAACAGAAGTTAGCAAGCAATTTGATTTGACTCCAGATACACTGAGGTATTACGAAAGAATTGGACTGATACCTCCAGTATCTAGAAATAAAAGTGGAGTAAGAGATTATGATGAAAATTCATGTCGTTGGATTCAGTTGATGAAATGTTTGAGAAAAGCAGGAGTCCAGATTGAAGCATTGATTGAATATGTTGCTTTATTTCAAAAAGGTGATGAAACAGTAGATGCCAGAAAGGGGATTCTTATAGAGCAGAGAAACCAGCTCTTAGATAAACTGGAAGATATAAAGGAAACAATAAAGATTTTAAATAGAAAAATAGATAGATATGAAGACGGCCTTATGACTATAGAAAAAGGGTTGAAATAGCAAAAAAGTTTTTAAATTTTTGTACAAGTTTTTACTTGTGCAGTATTAACCAATATACTGTTTTACTTTTATTGATTAAAAACCTATAATCTGAAATATATGTGGAATAGAAAGAATATTTCAAATAAATTTTGTAGGGGGAAATCAATGTTTCAATTAGCAGAAGGAGCAAGTTTTTTATCATTTTTCTTTTTAGGAGCAGCCTGTTTTTGTGCAGCATTTGTTGATGCAATCGCTGGAGGAGGAGGGCTTATAAGTTTACCAGCTTTTCTGGCTTCTGGACTTCCTGCACATATAGCTCTGGGAAGCAACAAGGTTGCAGCCTGCTGTTCTGCAATGGCAAGCAGTGCCAAGTTTGCTCAGTCAGGAAAAGTTAATTGGACTTTGGTAAAAAAATTAGCTGGATTTTCTTTTATAGGAGCAGTTTTAGGGGTAAAAACAGTAGTTATGATTGATTCTAAATATCTTTATCCAATAGCTATAGTGCTTTTGATGATTGTGCTATTATATTCTTTGTACAATAAGAATTTAGGGGAAGAGAATAGATTTGAGGGGTTAAATACAGAAAATGTAAAATGGGGAATTATCATGGCATTCTCTTTAGGATTTTATGATGGTTTCTTTGGACCAGGTGCTGGATCATTTTTAATTTTTGCTATAATCAGAATATTTAAGATGGATTTTACCAATGCCAGTGGGAATGCTAAAATATTAAATTTAGCAAGTAATGTAGCCAGTGTAATAATGTTTGTGGCTATGGGAAAAGTAAATTTTCTATATTCAGTTGTTATGGCACTCATCATGGTAGCAGGAGCTACACTGGGAGCCAGAATGGCTGTAACTAAAGGAAGTGAATTTATAAAACCAGTATTTTTGACAGTGACAACAATAGTTCTTTCTAAAATGGTGGCTGAATCTGTATTTAATATAGATGTAGTTGGGTTTGGAAAAAATATAATGCTTTCATTAGCTCAGATATAAAAAGAAGATGGCGATTCAAAAATCTAAAGTAAATTTTAGAAATTTGACAGCCATCTTTTTGTTTTATAATTATTTATATAGATTTACCCATATTTGCAGAACAGATACAACTATAATACCTGCAATGAAGAATAGAGCAGCACTTCTATGTCTAGATGAAAGAAGCATATTAATAAGTTTTGCTATTACTACCAGTCCTATCAATACCCCTAAAGAAAATACAGTAAGAGGAATAATGTGGAGATTTTGTATTATCTCATTTATAGAACCATAACTTGCGATATGTACTGCACCATCAAAGAATTTGCTTACGAATCCAAGTATATTGTAATACTCTCCCAGCATCAACAGAAGCAGAGAACCAGATATTCCAGGAATTATCATAGCTCCAGCAGCTAATGCACCACAGAAGAAAAGCTTTATACAGTAAGAAACAGTTATCACTTGTACAAGTGTTTTTGGATCAGCATCACTTCCAAAACGGTAATCCAAAAATACAAATATCAAGGTAATAGCAGCTCCAATGATGAAAGATGTTATATTTCCTCTGTCTTTTTTATTCTCTCCTTTTACTATAAAAGGTATAGAAGGAAGTATAAGGATACTGAAAAAGGCAGCTGTACTTCTTGGATAGTTAGTAAAAGAAAACTCTATTATCTTAGCAAAAAGTATTATCCCTACAAGCATTCCAGAACATATTTGAAGTAAAAATTTTCCATACTCTATCTTCTTTTTAAAAGGAACAGTAAGAAAATTTCCAATAGCTTCTGTGAGCTTATCATAAACTCCCATTATAACGGCTAATGTACCACCAGAAACTCCAGGCATGATATTTGCCACACCAATTATTATCCCTTTAAAAAAAAGTTTGAACATATTTTGAACCCTCCTGATGTCAATGATATATTATTATATCATAGTACTGTAGAAAAATTAAATTTTAGTAAAAATTTTCCTAAAAGGAGGCTATTTTTCTATTGAATCAAATCCATTTATTACTAGATTGATTTCACCAGTAAGGGGATCCATAATCAGACCATGAACAGCTACATCTTTTGGAACAAGAGGGTGATTTCTAACTACAGAAACACTTCTTTCTACAGACTCTTCTACACAGTCAAATCCGTGCATCCAATCTTTTACATTTATACCAGAATAGAAAAGTGTATTCAGAGTATTCATATCAATTCCTTTTGATTCCATTTTTTCAACTATTTTATCAGCATTAAGGTTGCTCACACCACAGTCATAATGCCCTACTATAAAGACTTCTTTGATATTAAACTCATAAATGCAGATAAGAATACTTCTCATGGCACTTCCGAAAGGATGCACTACAAGCCCTCCAGCATTTTTAATTATTTTTGCATCACCATTTTTAAGGTTCATAGCTTTTGGCAGCAGTTCTGTAAGCCTTGTATCCATACAAGAAACTATTACTATTCTTTTTTCAGGATATTTAGTAGTCTGATATTTTTCATATTCTTTAGTTTCTACAAATTCTTTGTTAAAAGTTAATATTTTTTCTAAATTATTTTTAATTTCCATAACACCATTCCTCTATATAGTTTTTAAAACTAAATTTGAAATAAATTTTTATTTAAGGAATATTTTACTCCTATTGCAACTCTAAGTCAATCTATTTATATAGAAAATATTTGTTAAAAAGACTATATAATTGTGAAGAAATATAGAAAAATATACACTGACAGCAGATAAAAAATAATTATCAGAGAAAAAATAAAGAAAAATATATTTCCAGTAAATAAACAAAAAGTTAACTAACAGAAAGAAAAATATATATAAAAAAACTTCTCCAGTATCAGAGAGATTTCCGATATGAGAGAAGTTTAAAGTAAAAAAATTATCTCAGAGTTTTTATATTGTATTTTTCTCTTATAAATCTGGTAAAGTTATCTATTGTAGGATGATAACTGGAATTTTTCCCTGATATAAGGTAAATAGTACGTTCAGATAAAGGAAGGAGAGGAATACTTATTAATTTAGTATTCTTATTTTCACTCCCTTTAAGTTCTTTTTTTGCTGTCATTTCACTGCAAAATGTTATTCCAAAATCTCTGGATACTAGATTAAAAATAGTTTCCATTTGAGTACAGCTGCATGAAATTTGATATGGAATTTGATGTAATTTTAAATAATTTAATATTATATTGGGAAATTGAAAATTATCATTAGAAAAAATTAGTTTTTCATTGGCAAGATCTTTCAATTCAATACTTTTATTGCCAGCAAGTCTATGTTTTTCTCCAACTACTGCTACGATTCTATCTTTTTGTAACTTTATTATATTCAATTCAGTTTTTAATTTTTCTAAAGATGCTTCTGTAAGTATAGTAAAAGCCACATCTAATTCTTTTTTTAAAATAGAATTAACTAGGGAAGAACTCCCACTTTCTTTTATTATCATATCAATTTTTGGAAATTTTTCTTTAAATTCATAGAGATAATCAGGGAGCTGCAATGCAGAAAAAATAGGTAAAATTCCAATATTAATGCTTCCTTTATTCATAGAAGCATACTCTCCCATAAGCTGTTCTAATTTTCCAAAACTATTGAGAATAGGAAGTGATGATTCAACAAAGGCTCTTCCAGCTTCTGTTAGCTCTACTCTATGTTTTTTTCTTTCAAAGAGTTTTATATTCAGCTCATTTTCTAATTTTATAATTTGATTAGATAAAGATGGCTGAGATATACATAATTCCTCTGCTGCTTTAGTTATGTTTCCATGTTTTGCTGTAGCTGTAACATACATTAATTGAGTTCTCTCCATAAACACACCTCCTTTCGTAAATAAGATAATATATATTCTATTATTACATTTTTATCATTTTATTGTCAATTTAAATATAGCTTTTAGCTATCAACTTTATAGTTTTTTTGATTTTTACAAATAATAATTCTCTTGGTATAATCCAATTACAAGATAAAACTACATATAAAAGGAGTATGGAATGGAAAGAAAACTAAAATATGATGTTGTAGTTATTGGTGGAGGGGCAGCAGGAATATCAGCAGCAATAGGGGCTAAAAAGAGAGGGCAGTCTGTTGTGCTGATAGAAAGAAGCAGCTGCTTAGGGGGACAGGCAACTAATGCAAATGTTGCTTCTTATTGTGGATTTTTTACTCATGGAGCAGAACCAAAACAAATAATTGGTGGAGTAGGACAGATGGTATTAGATAAGTTAGCTGCCATGGGGAAATACAATGGATATCGCCTTTCAACAGTGGGAAATGCTATTGTTCCATTAGATTCAGAAGCATTAAAATTTGTTTTGGATGAATTAATAATAGAAAATGATATTTCAGTTTTACTATACTGCAATCTGATAAAAGCAGAAGTGGAAGATTCAAAAATAGTAATGGTAGAATGTGTTGATGATGTTGGAAGTATTTTCATTGAAGGAAAAACTTTTGTAGATGCCAGTGGAGATGGAAATTTAGCTCATTTATCTGGAGCTGAAATCATATTTGGTAATCCTGGAGGAATTACTCAAATGTCTACAAATATTATGAGAATAGGAAATTTTGATATAGGGTTAAAACTTTCTCCAGATGTAATAGAAAAAGCTGTTCAAGCTGCTAAAAAAGATGGATTTAAAAATCTCAGCAAAGATACAGGAATAATTTTCAAAGTAGATCAATATGGATACGCTATTTTGCCAAGTGTACAGGTAGATTCTTTAGATTGTGCTGTATTGACTGCCTGTGAGATGAATACAAGAAGACAGGCACAGGAATATATACAAGCTTTTCGTAAATATATACCTGGAATGGAAAACTGTATATTGGTATCAACAGGGCCTAAACTGGGAATAAGAGAAACTAGACATATTGTTGGGAAATATACACTTTCTTTAGATGAAGTTCTTAATGCAGTGAAAAATGAAAGAGGAATAGCAAGAGGGGCATGGCCATGTGAAAATCATCAGAAACTTGATAAAATGGCTGAATATTTATGGGTGAAGGAAAATGATTACTATGATATTCCAATAGACATATTAATGTCTAAAAATATTAAAAATCTATGGAGTGCAGGAAGAACTGTAAGTGCTGATTCTATGGCATTTGCATCAGTACGTGTGATGGGGATAAGTTTTGGAACAGGACATGCTGCTGGGGTAGGAGCAGCATATATGGCAGAATATGGAGATATAGACATCAATTCTATAAAGTCAGAATTAAAAAAACAAGGGGCTATATTATAACAAGGGGGATATATGAATCAAAATTCTAAAAGAAATTTTTACATAATGATATCATTTGCATTAATTATTTTTGGACGATTTCTGCCGCTTCCTGAAGGAATGAAACCTGCTGGAATGACTGTAACAGGAATATTTGCAGGAAGTCTTCTATTATGGCTGACAGTAGCTATAGACTGGCCAAGTCTTCTTTGTATAGCTGCTATAGGAATGATTCCCAGAATTGGATTTAAAGGTGTATTTCTTAGTTCCTTTGGAAATGAAACTTTTGCTTTCCTAATGTGTACTTTTATGTGTACCTATGTTTTATCAGAGACTCCTTTTTTAAAAAGATGTGCTCTCTATTTTATTACAAGTCCAATGGCGAAAAAAGGACCTTGGATGTTTATAATTTCTTTTCTTACAGCTATCATATGTATAGGATGTTTTGTTTCACCAACAGTACTGTTTGTTGTCTTCCTTCCTATACTGGAAAAAATTAATGAAATATTGGGATTAAAAAAAGGCGATAAAATAGGAAATATGCTGATGATTGGATTGACATTTGCTGTGTCTGTATCAGCTGGAATGACTCCAATAGCTCATGTATTCAGTATTATGGCTATGGGATTTTATACTACAGCTACAGGGCTTACTATTGGGTATGCACAATATATGGCCTTTGCTATACCAGTTGGAATTATATGTATTGTTCTTCTTTTACTGATGTTTAGATTTATTATGAATCCTGATATGTCACAGATAAAAAATATAGATATTTCTTTTTTAAAAAATGAATTGAAGCCTATGGAAAAGAAAGAAAAAACTATTCTTGCTGTATTTTGTTTAGTAGTAGCTCTATGGGTTCTTCCTAGCTTATTAAAAGAAATTTTTCCAGCAGTTACACAAATAAGCCGTATGGGAACTGCAATGCCTCCTATGCTTGGAATAATTCTTTACTCAATTATTTCATTTGATGGAAAGCCTTTGTTAAATTTTGCTGAAGGAATGAAAAAAGGGGTGCAGTGGTCAAGTATAATAATGGCTGCTGGAACTCTTGCCATAGGGAGTGCTATGACTAATGGAAATGTAGGACTGGCTGACTATTTAATAAATGTATTGAGTCCAATTTTAAAAGATATTAATCCTATGCTTCTTGTGGTAGCATTTACAGCTTGGGCATGTATTCAAACTAATTTTTCTTCAAATATGGTGACAGTAACAGTAGTAACTACTGTAGCCATTCCACTGGTCCAGGCAACTAATGGAGCTATTTCATGTCCAGCAGTGGTGGCAATTATAGGAATGATGTCTGCCTATGCTTTTGCGACGCCGCCAGCTATGCCTCATGTTGCTATGGCTATTGGATCTGGATGGTCTGATACAAGCAGTGTGATGAAATATGGATTGATTTTTATGATGTTTTCCATTATTGTAACTGTGATTGTTGGATATCCAATAGCAGCTATGCTGATGTAAATAAATAATGAGAAGCCTTGATATTCTTGGCTTCTCATTATTTTTATAAAATGATATATTTTAACTTGATTAATTCATTGATTATTAATACTTATAAACTCTTGGAATTCTTGGACTTAATACAGTTAAAAGTTCATATATATTCATTCCAGTAAAATTTACAGCTTTAGTGATATCATTGTATAGAAGAACTGTGTCTCCTTCTTTTACACTTCCATCTACTTCTATAAAGGTATTGTCCATAGTTACTTGAGCTATTTTAAATTCTTTGTTATTGATGATACATTTACTTTTTTCATTTCTTTTCAGAAAACCATCACCATAACCTATTTTGATTTTTGCAAGATATTTACATCCTTCAATATCCAGATCATCTTTTAATTCATATGCAACATATTTATTATCTTCAATATCTCTCACTCCTGCTATTTGTCCTTCAAGAGAGAATACTTGTCTAAGATTAGGATCAAAATATCCAACTTCCTGCAATCCGTATGTCAGCATACCTACTCTCATATGAGTAGCTATTTCACAATCATAATTCATAACAGCAGCACTGTTTTGAAGATGAATCATTTCAAATTTATCTTTTCCAATAGAATTTACAAGGTCAGTAAATAAAGTTATTAATTCCAGTCCATCTTCATAATTTACAGCAAAAAGATGAGAGAAAATACCTTTGTATTTTAAGTTGTTTTCAGTTGTAAATTTTCCTAACTCAGGAATTTCAGAAATAGCTATACCATTTCTTCCGAAGCCAAGGTCTATTTTAAGCTGCATTCTGTTTGAAGGAATACCAGCTTTTATAAATTCTTTTAATTCAGCAAAGTCATTGACTGCGATATCAATATTAGGATTGTTTTTAATTAGTTCTATGTCTCCTATACTTTCAAATACTAAAACTTTAAAGTCATCGCCTATATTCATTTTTAAAATATTTTCAGCTTCCATATAACGTGCTACTGCGACTTCTTTCTGTCCGCCAGCATAAAGAGCCTTTACAATTAATTCCACCCCATGTCCATAAGCATTGGCTTTAACAACAGGAAGGATATCCTTTCCTTTTAAATTTTTTAGATAATCTATGTTGTGTAATAGATTTTTTTGATCGATAACCATTTTAATTGAATTGATAACCATACAGCCCCCCTGATTTTTTTTGTTAATTACATTCTACACCATAAATCAGAAAAAAGACACCCCAAAATATTTAAGAGGAAAATTTTAAGAAAAAGATAAATTGTGTTATAATTAAAAAAAGAAACTTATCTTTAAAAAGGAATGGTTGAATGAAATGGATAAAATACATAAATTTTATAAAGAAAACTATAAAACCCTAACTAAAGGAGAAAAGAAAATAGCTGAATTTCTTGTAAAGAATCCTAAAAAGGTAATGGTCTTATCAGCATTGGAATTAGGAAAAGAGATAGGAGTAAGTGATGCATCTGTCTTGAGATTTTCCAAAATTATGGGATTTAATAAATTTAACGATTTTAAAAATTATATAGCACTGGAACTTAGTGAAACAAGCCCTGACGACAGAATAGTAAAAAACTGGGATAATTTTAATTCTAAGAATGATATAGCTAACAAAATAGTGAATGCTGATCTTGAAAATATAAAAGATTTTCTTCTCAATGTGGATTTTAATGAGGTAAATGAAGCGGTAGATGCAATAGCTGAAGCTAAAAAGATATACTTTTTGGGAATAGGATCAAGCAGAGCTATATCTCAATTTATGTTCTGGCATATAAAAAGGCTGGGATTTAATGCTGAATGTGTAAATGAAGGTGGACTTGGACTGTATGAATCCTTTTCCCATATAAAAAAAGGTGATGTTGTTATAATATTTGCATTTCCAAGATTTTTAAATGATGAAGTAAAAGCTGTAAAGCTGGCAAAAGAAAAAAAGGCGAAAATAATTACAATTACGAGCAATGTATTTTCAGAGATAAGCTTTTTAAGTAATATAGTTTTTAAAATTTCAGTAGAAAATAATGGTTTCTTTAATTCCTACATAGTGCCAATGGAGTTATGCAATATAATTCTTACAGCACTTTTTGAGAAAAACAAAACAAGTATATATGCTGAATTAAAAGAAAATAGTCTTGTAAAAGATTTTTTATTTACATCAGAGAGCTAGGAATATATAATGGTGAGTATTAAAAATATCTCAAAAATTAATAAATAAGAGAAAATTTTCACTTGGACTTATTTATATAAACTTTGAGAAAGTTTTTTACTCATCTTTTTTTATTTTTTGAAAGTGTACTATATACATACTTTTGATATTGTTTTAAAATCAAAAGGTGAAAAATTTGAAATTTTTTGTTGACTAAACTACAAAAATGTTGTATCTTGTAGTAGTAACTACAAATGAAATGGGGAGGATATAAAATGAAAAAGCCTATAATTGGAATAACTTCAGCACATGAGAAGGAAGAAGGGCTAAGAAATTATCATAGAACTACATTGAGTATAGACTATACAAAAGCAGTGGTAGCAGGAGGGGGAATACCTCTGGTTATTCCTGTAACTGATAACATAGAGGTAATAAAAGCTCAATTAGAATTGGTAGATGGATTACTTCTATCAGGAGGAGCAGATCTGAATCCATTCCTATATGGACAGGATTTTAAAGAGGGAATAGGAGTAATTTCTCCTGAAAGAGATACTTGCGAAATGATGATACTAGAAGAATTCTTGAAAACTAAAAAACCTATATTAGGAATATGCAGAGGGCACCAGCTTATAAATATCTATTTCAACGGAACACTATTCCAAGATTTAAGATACTATGGAAAGGAAGCTCAAAAACATAGACAGGATCTTTATCCTGAACTGGTTACACACAGAGTAAATATAGTAGAAGAGGACAACATACTTTTCAAACTATATGGAAAAGAAATAGCAACAAATTCATTCCATCACCAGATTATAGACAGACTTGGGGAAGGGCTTACTACAATAGCAACTGCTAATGATGGAATAATTGAAGCATTTCAAATGAAATCGCATAAATTCCTATATGGAATCCAATGGCATCCTGAGATGATGACAGCTAGAGGAAATACAGAAATGAAAAAAATATTTGAAAAATTTGTAGAAAGCTGTGAGGTAAAATAGATGCGTATATTTAAGAATGGAAAGATACACTCTTTTGATTCTGAAAATACTATATATGAAGCAATAGCTGTAGAAGATGGGAAGATAGTATCTACAGGAAATACAGAAGATGTATTGAAAGAATTTGGGGAGAGAGAAAATACAGAGATCATTGATCTTAAAGGGAAGACTGTAGTACCGGGATTCAATGACAGTCATGTACATTTCATGAATTATGGGTATACAGGTAAAAAGATAAGACTCAATGAGTGTAAAAGTGTGGAAGAGCTTATTGCTCTTGGACAGAAAACTTCACCTTATGGAGGATGGATATTAGGAAGAGGGTGGAATCAGGATCTTTTCTTGGGGGAGAAGAGGATACCTGAAAAAAGCGATCTTGATAAAATATCTACAGAGATACCTGTATGCTATACAAGAGCCTGTGGTCATGTGGCAGTGATCAACAGCAAAGCTATGGAGATTTGTGGAATAACACCTGAGACTGAGTGTTTTGGTGGAGATATAGATTATGAAAAAGGGGTATTTACAGAAAATGCACTATATCTTGTCTACTCACATATTTCTAAACTTTCTCTTGAAGAAATGAAAGAAATAATTCTGGAAACTCAGGAAAAATTTCTGGCAATGGGGATAACTTCTGTGCAGACAGATGACTTTGAATCATTTCCAGATAAGGGCTTCAAAAAAGTTATACAGGCTTATGAAGAACTGAAAAAAGAGAATAAACTTAAAATGAGAGTATATGAGCAGGGGCTTATGCCTACAAAGGACAGAGTAAAAGAACTGGCTGAATATAAATATTTTACTGGAACTGGTGATGAAAGATTTAAAATGGGGCCTATAAAGCTTCTGTTAGATGGATCACTGGGAGGGAAAACAGCTCTGCTGCAAATGCCTTATGCAGGAGAAAAGGAAAACAGAGGAGTAGTAACATATACACAGGAAGAATTTGATGAGATTGTGAAATATGCAGACTCTAAGGGGTATCAAATAGCAGTTCATGCTATAGGAGATGGAGCTGTAAAAATGGCATTGGACAGTTTTGAAAAACTTCCTGAGTTAAACAGAAAAAGACATGGAATAGTTCACTGTCAGATAACTACAATGGAGCTTATAAACAGAATAAAAGAGCTGGATATCATAGTGTATATACAGCCGATATTCTTAGACTATGATCTGCATATAGTAGAGGACAGAGTAGGATATGAAAGAAGTCTGGAATCATATGCATGGAGAACTATGCTGGATAAAGGTATAAGATTATGCTTTGGTTCAGATGCTCCTGTGGATAGTGCAGATGTAATAAGGTCAATACATTGTGCCGTGAACAGACAGGATATTAATTTTTATCCAGAGAATGGATGGCTTCCAAATGAAAAAATATCTGTGGAAGAGGCAGTGAAATGCTATACAGTAAATAGTGCTTATGCATCTTTTGAGGAGAATATGAAAGGTAGTTTGGAAAAAGGCAAACTGGCAGATTTTGTTGTTTTAGATAGAGATATATTCACTATCGAAAAAGGTCAGATACTTTCTACTAAGATTGATTCAACAATCGTTGGTGGAGAGATACTATATATAAATATTTAAGGGGGTATAAAAATGTTGGCGTATTTTGAAGCTTTGGTTAATTTCCTATGGGGACTGCCTATAATTGTAATCATCTTAGGAACGGGATTTTATTTCACTTTTAAAACTGGATTTTTCCAAGTATTTCATCTTAAACATATTTTCTCTGAAACTATATATAAGATAATTAAAAAGGGAAATAAGGCAGAGGGAGATGGAAAAGGACTTATCACTCCGTTTGAAGCAGTTGCAACAGCAATTGGGGGATCAGTTGGAGTAGGTAACATTGGAGGAGTTGCTACTGCTATGGCAGTTGGAGGACCAGGATCACTTTTCTGGCTTTGGATAGCAGCTTTTGTTGGAATGATATTGAAAATGGCTGAGGTATCTCTTGGAGTTTATTACAGAGAGAAAGATGAAAAGGGAGATCCATATGGAGGACCTACTTACTATATGGAGAAAGGTCTTGGAGAGGAAAAAGGTCATAAATGGTGGCTTATACCTGCTGCGATATTTGGAGGAGGAATCTTCTCTACATTCTTTATTACAGTACAAAACTATACAGTATCAGAAGCTGTAAGTGCTGCATTTGGAATAAAAATAATCTACGCAAGTATCATCTACATTGTATGTAACTATATCCTTATTATTGGAGGAATTAAATCTCTAGGAAAATTAGCTGGAAAAATTGTTCCTATCATGTGTGTATTCTATGTAGGAGCAGCATTATACATAATCGCTATAAACATTGGAAACCTTCCTGCAACATTAGGACTTGTATTCAAAGGAGCTTTCACTGGAACAGCAGCAGCTGGGGGATTTGCTGGAGCAGCTTTCAGTCAGGTAATGAGAATAGGTATGGCAAGATCAGTATTCAGTAACGAAGCAGGATGGGGAAGTTCTCCAATGATCCATGCTTCTGCACAAACTGACCATCCTATCAAACAAGGGCTATGGGGAGCATTTGAAGTATTTATTGATACAATTGTAGTTTGTACTTTAACTTGTCTTGTTATAATCATCACAGGTGTATGGAGCAGTGGAGCAACAGGAGCTACTCTTACTCTAAACGCTTTCGCAACTGGTATGGGATCAGCAAGTAAAATATTCATAGCAACTGGAATCTTCCTATTTGGAGTAACTACTTCATCTGGTTGGTACGCTTACTATGAAATTATTTTAAGACACCTTATGAAATCATCTCCTAAATTAAAAGATGGAATATTAAAATTCTATAAAATATTCTATCCAGTACCAGGATTTGTAATGGTTGTTATGGCAACTACTATTGGAATGCCAGGATCAACTGTATGGTTGTTTGCTGACTTTACAACAGCAGTGCCTACATTCATCAACATAGCAGTTATGCTTTCATTGAGTGGAACTTTCTTTAAACTGTTCAAAGACTATAAAACTAAATATATCTTGAAAGAAGAAGTTAAACCTGAGGATAAAATAAAAGTATTCTACGAAGAAGACTAATAATATTTAATATGATACCTATACAGCATATGCACATAAAGTTAACTTAAAAAATATAAATATACCTAATACAATAAATTAAAATATAGATGATTAGAAGAAAAAATGGAGGTGTATATGATTCATTTAGTTTATTGCGATGATAAAGAAAAAGTGTTGGAGAAAATCAAAGATGGAACAAAAACAATGATAGTTCGTGGTGCAGCTGGAAGAAAAATACCTCACAGCAGAGTTTTTCAAGGGGAAGTACTGTATTTTATGAAAAAAGGAACATCTAAAATAACTGAAAAAGCAATAGTAAAAACTGTTCAAAATTATGTGAAATTATCTGATGAAGAAATAACAAAAACACTTGAGGAAAATCAAAAAAAATTAAATTTGACAGATAAGCAAAAAGAGCGTTGGCATAAAAAATGTCTCTGTCTTATTGAGTTTGAAAAATTAGAAACTATAGAACCTCTTGATTTTGACAGACAGGGAAATATGGATGACTGGCTTATTATTGACAAGATAGAGGATGTCCTTGTAGGAACAAGCATTCCCTATAACTATGAAAATTCAAAATTTAAATAAAATATAAAATAAAATATAAAAAATGGATGACTAAGTGAGCCATCCATTTTTAGTTTAAATTTTTTATTGTTTCAGAAACAGTATTTTTTATATTTTCTATGAATAAATCCATACCATTATCTAATTTTGTATTAGAAAGCTTTATCCAGCCAAGTCTTATTTCATCTTTATATTGAATGATAGGTTTACTTATTATTTCTGGTCCAGCATATCCTGTTGGAAGAATTCCTGTTCCAATAGAAAATGCTCTGGTATTAGTAAGAATATTTATCATGGTTCCTCTATCCTCAACAAATATCTTTTTTTCTATGAGATTGAAATCATAGAGAAGAAATTCTTCAGCAAAATCCATAGATGAAGAAGCATCCTCTTCAAAAGAAGCAAAAGGAAAATCATAGAGATCATTTATGCTTATTTCATCTTTTTGTGCTAATGGATGATTTTTATGAAAGAATACACAAGGTGTTAATTTTACAATTTCATAAAATTCTATATCTTTAGAAGCTAAGACTTTCTTTAAAAATTTTTCAGTTAATTCAGAAATAAAGATTATTCCTATAGTACTTCTTTTTGAATAAACATCATTTATTACTTTATACATTCCAACTTCTCTTATATGAATTTCAAATTTATCTGTAATTTTTTCTTTAAAAAATTCTATAAAAGCCTTTATAACAAAAGGGTATCTTTGAGTAGAAACAGCAGCATACATAGTAGGATTTGTTTTATGCTGAGAATACATTTCTATGATTTTTTTCTTTTGCTCTAAGAGAGGCCTCACATGATTTATAAATTCTTTCCCTTCATCAGTAAGATCCACACCTTTTATATTTCTGTTAAAAATGGTTATGCCCATCTCCTCTTCCAATTCTTTTAGAAGCTTACTTAGATAAGGCTGAGCTACATATAAATTTTTAGAAGCTTTACTTATTGAACCACATCTGGAAATTTCTATTATATATTGAATTTGTTGAAACGTCATCTATATCACTCCTTTTTATTAGAAGCATCTAATATAATTATACTAAAAAATGAAGAAAAGTCTATATTTTAAATTCGTATATAATTTTATCTGACTAAGAGAGGACATTTAAGGGGGTATAATTATTTGTTATAACTAGAGATATTTTTTAGGTATTTTACAGTTATAAAATCATCATGCTATACTTTTGTTATAAAAACGAAACAAAAGATAAATTTGCAAAAGTGTAGGCTTAATTTAGAACAAGATTGCACGATCTTAGGTAGAGATTAACTGTGAAATTAAAAGGAGGAAGACATGGATAATTTGCAGTCTAAAAAAAATTATGGAATAAAAGCATTTTTCCCATTGATAGTTTTTTTAATCATTTATCTTGGTTCAGGAATATTTTTTACTTTAATGGGAATAGAAAAACCATTTAATCAGGTTCCTAGAGAAGCGGCTTTGTTGGGAGGATTAGTAGCAGCCATCATCATGGGAAAAGATAAAGTGGATTTTAAAATTGATATTATATCAAAACATGGTGGAGATTCAGGAGTTATCTTAATGTGTATTATATTTCTTTTGGCAGGTGCCTTTGCAGGAGCAGCCAGAGGAATGGGTGGAGTAGATGCTACTGTTAATCTGGGATTATCAATAATACCAAGAAAATTTATATTTTCAGGAATATTTATTATAGCAGCTTTGATTGCAACAGCTATGGGAACTTCAATGGGAACAATATCAGCAATTGGACCTATAGCAATAGGTCTTGCTGAAAAAGCACATATCTCACCTACAATTGCTATAGCAGCAGTTTTAGGGGGAGCAATGTTTGGAGATAATCTTTCAATAATATCAGATACTACAATTGCAGCAACACGTGGTGCTGGCTGTGAAATGAATGAAAAGTTTAAAATGAATTTGTTGATTGCACTTCCAGCAGCTATTGTGGCAATAATTTGTTATAGTTTTGTTGGAACAGGAGAGGAGCTTACTGGAGAATATATCTATAATATAGTGAGAATAGTTCCTTATATTATAGTTTTGATAACAGCATTACTGGGAATGAATGTTATAGTTGTTTTACTCCTTGGAACAGGAATGTGTGGTGTGATAGGATTTATAACAGGAAGCCTTACTTTCTCTACATATGCTCAGGCTATAGCCAAAGGAATTAATGGAATGTCAGGGCTTATTATAATAGCAATAGTTCTTCGTGGACTCACAGGAATAGCTAAAGAATATGGAGGTATTGACTGGCTTGTAAATTCACTGGAGAAAAGGATTCATTCAAGAAGAGGAGCCGAATATGGAATATCTGCACTGGTAGCTCTTGTTGACTGTTCAATGGCAAACAATACAGTGGCAATACTTGTAAGTGCACCTTTAGCTAAAACATTTGCTAAAATTTATAATATAGCACCAAAACGTTTAGCAAGTCTTCTTGATATTTTCAGCTGTGCAGTACAGGGAATAATACCACATGGTGGACAAATGCTTCTTGCAAGTACATTGACAGGGCTTTCACCATTTGCAATAGTTAGCGATTCTTATTATCCATTTTTACTGGCAATCGCAGCTATAATCACTATTCAGTTTGGACTTTTAAGAACAAAAGAGGAAAAAATGGGAGTTGAATTATACAAGGAATCTGAAGCAGAAATATAAAAATAAAAAAATATAAAATAGGAATTATTTCCATAGAAGGAGGAGAAATATGAAGATAGTAAAAGTTGATGTTATGCAGTTAGGAACAGATGTGAGACCAGACTGGCGTCCGATAGTTTGCCGTATTTATACTGATGAGGGAATATACGGAGATGGAGAAGCTGCAATGGCTTATGATGTAGGAGCATTAGGAGCTTTTGGAATGCTTCAGGAATTAGCTAAAATGGTAATAGGAATGGATCCATTAGACAATGAGGTTATATGGGATAAATTGTATCGTTCTACTTTCTGGGGACAAAATGGAGGACCAGTAACATTTTCTGCAATATCAGCTATAGATATAGCTCTTTGGGATATAAAAGGAAAATATTTCAAAGTTCCAGTGTATAAACTTTTAGGTGGAAAGAAAAGAGATAATTTAAGATGCTATGCCAGCCAGCTTCAGTTTGGATGGGGAGAGGTAAGAATACCTGCAAGAACTCCAGAAGATTATGCTAAAAATGCTAAAAAAGCTGTTGAGGAAGGTTATGATGCTGTGAAATTTGACTTCTTCCTATATAATGAAGAAGATGGATTCTTTAATGATAATGACAGGCTTGGACTTCTGAGTAAAAAATATCTAAATATAGTCGAAAAAAGAATAGCAGCTGTAAGAGAAGCAGTAGGTCCAGATGTTGATATTATAATGGAAAATCATTCTTATACAGATGCACAGTCAGCATTACAATTAGGAAGAATGGCAGAAAAATATGATATATTCTGCTTTGAAGAGCCAACTACACCATATCCTAAAATTACTAAATATATGTCAGACAAATTGAACATACCAATTGCAACAGGGGAACGTATTTATTCAAGATGGCAGTATGCTCAATATTTTGAAAATTGTTCTGTACAAATGATACAGCCAGACTTTGGAAACTGTGGAGGAATCACTGAAGGTAAAAAAATCTGTGACATGGCATATGCATATGATGTAGGAGTACAGGGACATGCCTGTGGAAGTCCATTATCTAATGTTGTAGCTCTGCATTTAGAATGTGTAATACCAAATTTTGTAATTCATGAGCATCATGCTGTAAATTTGACTCCATATAATAAATCTTATTGTATTTATGATTATCAGCCGGTAAATGGAAAATATAAGGTACCGGAACTTCCCGGGTTAGGGAATGAACTATCAGAAAGTGCTATGAATAATTCTATAAAAGTAACTATTGAATAAAAGTTAAAAATATATTTTAGATAAAATAATTTATACTAAGTGGATGACTAAAAAGTTAGATTAAATTTTCAGTAATTAAACAGTTGAGATTTTAACAGCTGTAATTACTGAGATGCACCAGTAAAGCTGCTGTAATCTTTCGTTTTATAAGTCATCCATTTTAATTTGAATTTTTTATTGTTTCAGAGCCTGTATTTTCTATTTGAAAAAAGATGGAAACCAGTATATAATTATAGAAATCAAAAAAAAGAGGTGAGAACATGGAAAAATTGGTAAACAATGGCAAAATATTAGAAATAAGAACAGGAAGCCACCTCTACGGTTTAGCTACTCCAACTTCAGATAAGGACTATACAGGAATATTTCTTGCTCCATGGGAATATCATATTGGACTTCAAAAACTGGAGCAGGTAGATTTAGGAGTAGAATCCAAGCTTGAAAATGGTAAAAATAGTTCAGAAGCAGTAGATAGAACTTTTTATGAACTGAAAAGATTTGTTACACTGGCAGCTGGAAATAATCCTAATATAATAGAACTTCTCTTTGTAGATGAAGATAACATCATATATATAAATGAATATGGAAGAAAATTATTGGAGAACAGGCATCTTTTTCTCTCACAAAAACTGATAGAGAAATTTTCAGGTTTTGCAAACTCACAAAAACATAAACTTTATGTAAAAAAAGAAAATCTTGAAAAGCTTTATTCAGCTAGAGATTTTATAAAAGAGATGATAGAAAAATATGGATCGGATAAAATTTTTCTGCCAAAAATGAGGGAGGAGAAAAATTTTGAAAAAAACTTTATTCAAAGAGATGCAAAAGGAGATGTTTACAGGATAGGAGAATATAATATTAATTCTAATCTCAATCTTAAAAATGCCTGTGAACTTATAGAAAAAATAATAAAAGAGAGCAGCAACAGACAGGAGCTTATAAAATTATCAGGATATGATACTAAGTATGCTTCGCATCTTGTAAGGCTTTTACTGGAAGCGATAGAGATAATAACCACTGGAAATCTGGTATATCCTTTACAGGAAAAAGATTTAATAATGAAGATAAAAAAGGGAGAAATGAAATTTGAGGAAGTAGTTGAACTGGTAGAAGTACTGGAGAAAAGGCTTAAAAATTTTGAGAATACTCCTGAATTGATTGTAATACCTGAAAAGGCTGATATAGAAGCTATAGAAAAGTTTGTAATAGAAATATACAAGGATTTTCTGCTCAAAGGAGAATGATATATGGAAAAATTAAAAAAAATAGAACTTGGAGAGAACGAAAAATATATTCTTGATATCATTCAAAAGCATGGAGAAGGTTATGTAGTTGGAGGGTATGTGAGAGACTCTCTTCTGGGACTGAAACCAAAAGATTGTGATTTTGTAACAAACCTGTCATATGAAAAACTTTTGGAGATATTTAAGGAATTTCGTCCAAAAGAGATTGGAAAGGCTTTTGGAATAATTCAGGTAAAGTATAAAGGAATACATTATGAAATAGCTAAATACAGAAAAGATATAGGGACGCCAGAGGATAGAAGAGAGCAGGAAATAGAGTTTACAGATGATATAATGGAGGATTTGAAAAGAAGAGACTTCACTATTAATGCCATAGCTTTTGATGGTGAAAATTATAGATGTGCTGAGCATGCTGTAGAAGATATAGTCAATAGAAATCTTCGTTTTGTAGGAGAAGCTTCAGAACGTATAAAGGAAGATCCATTGAGAGTTGTGAGATTTATAAGATTTCTTGTAACAAAGGATTTGAATAATAAAAATGATATAGAACAGCTTCATCCATATATTCCCCTTGTAAAAAAACTCTCTATGGAAAGAATGAGAGAGGAATTCAGTAAAATAATAACAGCTGATGCTGCTGATATAGCAATAGAACTTCTTGAAGAGACAGGAATCCTTGAATATCTCATACCTGAATGGACAAAGACAAGGAAATTCAATCAAAGAAATCCACATCACAATCTAACTTTAGATGAACATATTAAAAAGGCAACAGCTTCAATTGAGGGAGATATAGAACTGAGACTGGCAGCTCTGCTCCATGATATAGGGAAACCTGGAACCTATACTGTAAAGAATGGAATAGGGCATTTTTATGGGCATGAACAGGAAAGTGCTTTTATGGCTGAAAAAATACTTACAAGGATGAAATATACCAATAAAATTATAAAAAATGTAACTCTATTGATTGCCAATCATTTGAATAATTCAAAGAACAGCAATAAAAGATACTGCAAGAAATTGATTGATAAAATAGGACATGAAAATATGCCTAAACTTTTTAAATTAATGGAAGCAGACAGAGTAGCTCATAAACCTCCATTTGATTTTACTGCTCTGGATAAATTAAAGATTGCATATCATGAAATCTGTAATAATAATGAACCTGTATCTATGAAAGATCTAGCAGTAAATGGAAATGATATGATAGGAATAGGAATAACAGAGGGAAAAGATATTGGGGAAACTTTAAAATACCTTTTAGGAAAAGTATTGGAAGACCCTGCAAATAACAATAAAGAGGTTCTCATGAATTTTGCAGAACAGTATAAAATACTTTTAAAAGTTTAATTTTCATTGCATTTTTTTATGAATTTTGATATTCTAATCTTTGAGAGGTGAATGCAGATGGAAAAATTTGACAGAATAAATGAACTTGTAAAAAAATTCAGAGATGACAGAGATTGGAGCCAGTTTCATAATCCTAAAGATTTGGCAATATCTCTTTCTATTGAGGCAGCTGAATTGTTAGAGTGCTTTCAATGGAAGAGTAGTTCTGAAGCTGAGAAAAATAACTATCAGGACATAAAATATGAAATGGCCGATGTAGCAGTTTATCTTCTTTTAATGAGTGATAAAATGGGAATAGACTTGCTGGATGCAGTGGAAGAAAAAATGAAACTTAATGAAGAGAAATATCCAGTAGAGAAAGCTAAGGGATGTTCAAAAAAATATAATCAATTATAAAGTAAAGAGGATAACAAAAGGATAGTATAAGTTTTAGAAATTGGAAGTTCTAAAACTATATTTTTCTTTTAAGCTATCCTCTCTTTTTTACCATTCTTTTTTCAATTCAGTATTCCATTTTAAATTATATGGAGAGTTTTTCATATTTTTGACTTTTTCATATACTTGAGCTCTTTTATAGCTGGCAGATTCATTATCATTTATATCATCATCATTCCAATATTGATAACCATAAAGATAACTTTTACACATATCTTCCCATGAAGGGTAAGTAGCTTGTATCTCTTTAGCTATTTCCAAAGATTTATCAAGAGACTCTTCATAAGTATAATATCCTGCAATATAGTAAAAACCTAAAAGTTGTACAGCACGGCAGAGATCCCAGGCAGCTATTGCATTTTCTCCATACTTCTCATAAGAATCAAAAAGAAGAATGAAATATACTTTATCATTTTTAGGAAGTCCGCTAATAACTTTCTCAAAAGCAGTACGATCAAAAGTTTCCAGCTTATATTCATGATAAGTAGCTAAAAACTCATTTCTATGTCCTTCTTGTAAAAGCCAGTTCAGAGTCTTATCAGCATCTTTACGATTATTTATTCCCCACCAATCCACTAAAAGTTTTTGAATTGCCTTAGTATTATCAGGAGTTTTGTCATAACCTCCAACTTTTTCTATGTCTCCACGATTTACTGTTGTAAGCATAGCATAAGTTCCATTGATCCAACGAATTGTATCACTTGATTGCTTTTCCTTCCCACATCCTGTAATTCCAATTAATAGAATAAGGATTGTAAAAATCTTTTTCATTTCTTTACCTCCAAAGGTTAGAATATCTGTCTATACACTGGATTATAACAAAATAAATAACTCTAGTAAATAAGAATATTATTTTTCTTCGTCTGTGATTGAATTTGAAAGAAAAATTAAAAAATGAAGGAAAATGAATGTAAAATTAGAATAAACATATAAAGAGAGTTAAAAAATGAAAGAGAATAAATGTTTTGAAATAAAACTTTATGATTTTTTCGTATACTATAAAAGCGGTAATTATGATTTTGAAGTAATTTGAAAGAAGATGTAAAAATATTGTGAAATATTTTAAAAGATTTTGAAAGAAAATGATTGATTTTTTATAAAAAGAGTGATACTATAAAATCAAGAAGAAGAAAGGGGGAATAAAATGCTTAATATTGAAAGATATAATCTGATTTTAGAACTAATTAAGAATAAAAAGAATATAAAACTGAATGAATTGGTAGAAGAAATGGATGTATCAGAAGCAACAGTTCGTAGAGACCTTAACTTTCTTGAAGAAAAAGGGAAGATCAGAAGAGTATATGGAGGAGCTGTCTTAATAGAAAATAAAGAAGAGGATATCATATATAAGAAAATGGTATTTTCTGAAGAGAAAAATAAGATAGGAAAAGAAGCAGCCTCTCATGTAAAAAATGGAGATATAATATTTTTAGATGCAGGAAGTACAGCAGAGTGTATGATTAAGTATCTGGAAGATAAAAAAGATATAAAAGTAGTTACAAATGGATTTACACATATGGAGGAACTTGCAAAATTTGGAATAGAAACATACCTCATAGGTGGAAAAGTAAAAATAAAAACAGGTGCAACTGTAGGGGCTACAGCAGTGATGGCACTTAAAAGCTATAACTTTGATATTTCCTTTATAGGAGCTAATGGAATAACATTAGATGGATATTCTACACCAGATCCAGAGGAAGTAATAGTGAAAAGTGAAGCTATAAAAAGAGGAAAAGAAGTATATTTCATCTGTGATGAATCGAAATTTAAAGCTAACAGCTTTATAAATTTTGCTTCTTTAGATGAAGGAGTACTGATAACAAATGGAAAAATTCCAACAGAGCTTGAGAAAAGCATGAGGAAAAAGGAGGATTAAAATGATCTACACAGTAACTTTAAATCCTGCTATAGATTACTATATTGTGATGGACAGATTTATAGAAGGAGAACTAAATTCACTTAAAGACGGCTATACTTTAGCTGGAGGAAAAGGGATAAATGTATCTAAAGTTTTGAAAAACTTTGGAAGAGAAAATATAGCACTTGGATTTGTAGGCGGATTCACTGGGGACTATATAAAAAACAGCCTGAAAAACTATGGTGTAAAAGGAAATTTTGTAGAGCTTGCAGAGAATACAAGAATAAATATAAAAATGAAAACTGAAGAAAAAGAAAGTGAAATATCAGGGAAATCTCCTGTGATTACAGAAGAAAACAAGAAAGAACTGCTAGAAAGCATAAAGGATATAAAAGCTGGAGATGTATTAGTCCTTTCAGGAAGTGTACCTAAGACTATGGGAAATGAAATATACAGAGATATGATTTCAAAAGTACCAGAGGGAGTAAAAGTAATACTTGATACAAGAGATGAGCCTTTTAAATATTCTCTTGAGGCCGGAGTGTATCTAACAAAGCCAAATAAAAATGAACTTTCAGAATTTTTTGGAAAAGAGCTTGAAACAATAGAAGAAATAGTAGAAGCTGGAGAAAAATTAAGAGGTATGGGAAGTGAAAATGTCATTGTCTCTATGGGTAAAGACGGATCTATGCTGATTAGTGAAAGGGGAGTATATTTAGGAAATGCACCTACAGGAAAACTTGTAAGTTCAGTAGGAGCAGGGGATTCAATGGTAGCAGGAATTATCTATGGTATAACAGGTGGAAATTCAATAGAAGATTCATATAAATATGGGATAGCATCAGGAAGTGCCACTGCATTTTCTGAAGGGTTGACAACATTGGAAACTATGGAAAACTTATTAAAAGATATTAAAATTGAAAAAATTAAATAAGGGGGACAAACTATGATAAACAATATGCTTTCAGAAAATTGTATAAACCTTAACTTAAAAGGGACGACTAAAAGTGAAATTATTGATGAACTGGTAGAAATCTTATATGCAGCAGGAAAACTTAATGATAAAGAAGAATATAAAAAAGAGATATTGAAAAGAGAAGCACAGAGTTCAACTGGACTGGAAGAAGGAATAGCAATTCCTCATGCCAAAACAAGTGCAGTAAAAATTCCAAGTATTGCTTTTGGATTATCTAAAGCAGGAGTGGATTATGAATCTTTAGATGGAGAGCCTTCAAAATTATTCTTTATGATAGCAGCTCCAGCAAATGCTTCTGATACTCACATAGAAGTACTTTCAAAACTTACAACTATATTATTAGATGATGATGTAAGAGAAAATCTTTTAAAAGCAGCTTCGCCTAAAGAGGTAATAGAAATATTATCAGCAGATATGGAAAAAGAAGAAGAAAAACATGATACAAGAGATACTGGAATGCCAGATGTACTTGCTGTAACAGCTTGCCCTACAGGAATAGCTCATACATATATGGCAGCTGATGCTCTTATCAAAAAAGCTCTTGCTATGGGAGTAAATATTAAAGTTGAAACAAATGGTTCTACTGGAGTTAAAAATGAACTTACAGATGAAGAGATAAAAAATGCAAAAGGAATAATAGTAGCAGCAGATAAAAATGTTGAAATGGACAGATTTGCAGGAAAACATGTTGAGATTGTTCCTGTAAAAGAAGGGATAAAAAATCCTGAAAAGTTAATAAAAAATGCAGTAGCTCAAAATGCTCCTATCTATTCAGCAGAGGGAGAGAAAACTTCATCTTCGACAAGAAAAGAAAAAAGTGGATTCTATAAACATATAATGTCAGGAGTTTCAAATATGCTTCCATTCGTTGTAGGTGGAGGAATATTAATTGCACTTTCATTCATGTTTGGTATACATGCTGGAGATCCAAATGATCCATCATTTAATCCTTTAGCAAAAATGTTAAGTGATATAGGTGGAGGAAATGCATTCTTCTTAATGGTACCAGTAATGGCTGGATTTATAGGAATGAGTATAGCTGACAGACCAGGATTTGCCCCAGCAATGGTAGGAGGACTTATCTCTCTAAATAATGGCGGAGGATTCTTAGGTGGACTTATAGGTGGATTCCTTGGTGGTTACACAGTTGTGTTATTGAAAAAAGTATTTAATAAACTTCCTAACAGCCTTGAAGGGATTAAGCCAGTACTTCTTTATCCGTTGTTTGGTATATTTATCACTGGTGCTTTGATGTATGGAGTAATTATTGATCCAATTGCAGCATTAAATACAGGAGTTACTAATTTCCTTGAAACTCTAGGAACAGGAAACCTTATTCTACTAGGAGCTGTATTAGCAGGAATGATGGCAGTGGATATGGGAGGTCCAGTTAACAAAGCAGCCTTCACATTTGGTATAGCAACTATAGCTGCTGGAAATTATGCACCTCATGCTGCTGTAATGGCAGGAGGTATGGTACCGCCTTTAGGAATAGCAATAGCAACAACTCTATTTAAAAATAAATTTAGTAAAGATGAAAGAGAAGCAGGAAAAGTTTGCTACATTATGGGATTATCATTTATAACAGAAGGTGCAATTCCATTTGCAGCATCTGATCCAGTAAAAGTTATACCAGCTTCAATAATTGGAGCAGCAATTGCTGGAGGACTGTCAATGTTCTTTGGAGTATTATTACCAGCACCACATGGTGGAATATTTGTTTTCCCAGTAGTTACTAACCCAGTAATGTACCTTGTATCAGTAATTATTGGATCGCTGGTTACAGCCTTTATATTAGGAGCTTGGAAAAAACCAGTAAATGAACTTTAATTTATTATAGAAGAAAAGACTCAAAAAATAAAATGCAAAAATTAAGCTTTTAAGAAGAATGTTTATTAATGAAAATATTTTTTATATTCATAAAAATAAACTTATATGATATTATATTCACATATAAAAATTTTTCCCCAAGATGTTTTATAGTATAGACTAAGGCCTCTTAATGTGAGAGGTCTTTTTATTTTATTAAAAAGTTTAATTCTTTTTGGGGATTAAATTCATATCAGATAATGAAAATAAGGACTAGGAAGATTAATTTCCTGCTAGTATTTTTTTGTATTATATCACAGATTCAAAGTATTATTTAAAAGTGTGTATTGTGGAATAAAAAATTTAAAAATATTTTTAAAAATGAAAAATATTATATTTTCTATAAAAGAAAACTATTTTAACTTGATTTTAAAAAATATAGTTGAAATTATTTATTAGATTTAGTATACTGAAAACGACTGACTGAAATTTTATAGCAAAAAATAAAAATAGTATATAAGAATTTGGAGTGGAAGCTGTAAAAGAATAGATTAAAAAATATTTTATATAGTTATAAATGAATTATCAAGGAGAAAAATATGAAAATACTAATAATGGTTTTTATTAGTTTAATAACAATAAGCTGTACTAATACAAATAATAATACTTCTCAATCAAATAGCAATTTAGTGTATGAATCAATAATAGCAACACTTTTATATAATAATATTGAATATCCAATTGCTAAAGTAAATACTAAGACAAAGTCTAAATCACATGAGACTATTAATACTGTATCAAACACACAAATAAATAGTCAAAGTATTTCTGATGTAAGTACTCAAAGTCTTTCTAATGGTGGAAAGAGGAGAACAGAAACGAATACAAATACAGTCAATACAAAAACTGAAAGTATAACTAAAAGTAAAATTTCAGAAAAGAGTTCAAGTATATCTACAAGTTTTGGGTTTTAATTAAAATAAAAATAGAATAATTAGAGTTGAAGTAGGAGTGGGTATGCTACTGGAGTATTTATTCCTATTTCATTAGCAGACTTAAGATTGTTCACTTTCTTTTTTGTTGCAATTATAAGTTTATGGAGCTTTTTAGCACTTACTCAAAATGTAACAGGAGATTTAATGGAAGGTCCATGGAGCAAAAGAATAATTTTTATAGTAGTAGCAATAGTCATGATATATTTATATAAACCCACAGGAAGAATTTAAAAAATAATATTTCAAATATGAAGGCACAAATTTTTAAATATAAATTTAAAAGTTACAAATAGCAACTATCAGTTACCAAAAAGTCAATTATTAGTGATTGAATGCCAAACAAAATTATGCTATTATAGAAATAAAGAATTTTTTAAGAGAGAGGTAATATGAAAAAAATAATATTTGTTTTAAGCGTTCTTATTTCTAGTTTTGTTTATGGAGAGGAAAAAGCAGAAATTACTAAAAAAGTATCTTCTGTTGTATCTGGGGCTGTATCAACTGGAAAAAATATACTGAAAGGGGTAAAAGAAGGAATAGATATTGGAAGAAAAGAGGGAACAAGTGTTGATGGAGCAATGATTATATTTGATAAAGAATCTTTAGAAAAGTATATAGAGATTTCTATAATTTCGGTAGAAAATTTATCTGATAAAAATATTGGAGAATCAGAAAATAAAATTGAATATAAAATAACACTTGGATTAAAAAATAATACTGATAAACCAATACGAATGACAAATCTTCAAGAAAGAGATTCATTGCAACTTCTAGATAAAAATGGATTCGCAGTTTTTTCTTCTGGTCCTTTTGAAGATGTAACGATTCCAAAAGATGTAGCTATAAAACATAGCTTTATATTTTTAACTGATGGAGAACCAAATATTATAAAGATTTATGGAAAAGAATTTGAAGTTTTTAATAAAATATTAAGATAATTTATATCTATGTGGAATAGAAAAAAGTAAAATTTTAATGATGAGAGAACATATACATTAATGAAAGATATTAGTCTTAAAAAAATATGCAAATGTATGCTTTAATTATTTATATGGGAGCTTCAGTTAACAAAGCAGCCTTCACTTTGGTAGCAACTATAGCTGCTGTAATGGCAGGAGGTATGGTACCGCTTTTAGGAATAGCAATAGCAACAACTCTATTTAAAAATAAATTTATTATAAAAGAAAAGACCAATCGGCTTATTGCTAATTGGTCCTTTTTATTTTTTGTAGGAATATTATTAAAGGGTAAATAAAAGAGAAAAAATTAAATGTAATTGGTGTATATATTTTTTTATTTTTAATAATCAAAAGATAGAAATTAAAAGAATTATAGATGCATAATAATTTGTTGAAAAAATAATAAAATTACAAAAAAAATTTTTTGTGCGTATAATATAGGAAAATGTGTATTTTTATTTTTTTAGTTATTTTATATGATAAAATTAAAATATATTGATAAATGACTGTTATTAATAAGCTATAAGATTTTAATGCTTCATACAGCGATTTATAATTCAGACAAAGGGAGGCTGGTTCTTCTTTAGTTATTAAAATAAAAAAGAAAAATATTTGGGAGGTATTCATGTTAAAAAAGGAGTTTCTAATTTTATTTGCTTTTATTTCAAGTGGAGCTTTAGCACAGTCAAGTAATTCTTTAAATTTTTCTTTAGGAACTGTTAATGGTAAAGCAGGGGAGTATGTTTATATTCCTGAAACAGGAGAGAAGGTCAGCTACTTAGATTGGAAGATTAAAAATGTTCCAGTTTTTATACTTGATTATACACATACACGTGGTAACATAGAATTTCAAATTGGTTTAAAGAAAAATTTTGGTTCAAAATCTAGTGGAAGGATGAAAGATTATGACTGGTATTCATCTGATGATCTTGGTGAAAATGGAGTTACGCCAGATGACTATGGAAAACTTTCAAACTTCAGTGATAATAAAAACTATGTAGATAATCTTTTAATGGTTGATACAAATATTAAATATTGGTTTAATCATACTGAAAGCTTAAAATCTGGACCTATATTAGGGTTTAAATATGATTACTTTAAATTTTATGCTAAAGGAGGGAATCAATACGACTATTTGTTAGATGGTTCAGTTGAAGTGATTGAAGGGGATTTTTCTAAAAAGAGTATAGAATACTCACAAGAGTTTTTTACACCATATGTTGGGTATGGGGTTTCATATACTTATGAAAAATTAATTTTAAATTTTGAAATTAAAGGTAGTTTATATGGAAGAGCAAAGGCTAAAGATAAACATCTTGAAAGAGGACCTATGGAAGATAAGGAAAAATATAAAAATATGAAAAATTTAGGAGTCAAATTTGTGGCTACATATCCAATTACTCCATCTATTGACATAAACGGAACTTTAGAATATTCTAAATATTTTCATAAAAAGAAATCAACTACTGATTTTACAACAGAAGATGGAGAAAAAATCAATGGTATTAAAGATTTATCAGGTATTAAAAACAGTAGTTATGTGGTATCTTTAGGAGTTGCATACAAGTTCTAAAAACTTAAGAAAAAGTACACAAAATCTTAGATAACTATAAATTTAACATTAAATAGAAAAGTCAGGAGAGTCTTATTCTTGTTTTATTTATACACTTGAAATAACAACTATAACTATTGGAAGTTATGTGCCTCATACTGCTGTAATGGCAGGAGTAAGGGCTGTCTTTTAGAAGCTTGGAAAAAACCAGTAAATGAAATTTAATATATTATATAAGAAAAGATCAATCAGTTTTCTGCTGGTTGGTCTTTTTTGTTTCTTTTCTCCTTTTTCTGATTGAAGGAATATTATTTTTATTTTTGACAGCTGAAAATAGAAGGAAAGTTATTGAGAAAATTAAAATTTTAAAATAAAAAAAACTAACAAATAAAGAATAAAATTAAATTTATATAGAAATGCTGGGAAAGTCTGATTCTTATATACCTTAATTTTTATATTATATCTAGTAAAATTATAATTATTATATTAAAAAAGGGAGATGTTGTATTGAAAAAAGAATAAATAAATGAAAGAAAGATTCAAACAAATATAATAGAGTACAAACGAGAAAAAATAAAGAAGGATATTAGTACAGAAAAATATCTGAAATTTAAAAAAGGAACTTCATTAAAATATTGGAATGAAAAAAATAGAGAGTAAATATTTATATGAGGTGAAATATGGAAAAGTATTTAATAACAGGAGCAATACTGGCAGCTATGACTTGCTTAATTATAGGAATAGGAGTAGGTGTTGGAATAGGGATATACTTAATAATGTAAGGGATTGTGAGTAAAAAAATCTAAATAAGAGATAGAGCAGATGAAAAGGGTTGAAGCAGTAATTGTTAAAGAATTTTCAATATTCTTTGGAATATTTTGCTGGAATTTATTTTTTTGGTAGTTAGTAATTATTCAGTTATGTCTCTTGGATAATCTTGTTACAGCTTTCATAGGGGAAACTTTGAAAAAATCTGTAAATGAAATTTAATTCATTATTTTTATTATTTTCTGTAAAAAATATTATCAGTAGAAAATTACTGGAAAAAATTAAATATAAAGTTAATTTTAAAAAAATAACAAAAAATATATTTTTAGAGCATTAAAGATGGAAAATATAGAAGCGAAAACAATTAAATAGCAAAATCTATTTTTTAGTATGCTATAATTGTTGCAAGTTATTAAACTATAGGGGGAAAGTAAATGAAAAAAATAGTTTTAATTTTGCTTGTATTATTAATAAATTCTGTCTTTTGCTTTGCTGAAGATCCAGAATTTGTAAAAGAGCAATCATATCTTTTAAAAGGATTTATAGATGTAAAGGATAAATTATCACATCAAGGGACTTATGTTGATGGAGTATACCTTAATAAAAAAAATAATAAGCTATATAATGGAGAAGAAACTTATGAATTTGATATGTTGGTTGATAATCCTAAAAATAATAAAAGAGAAAAAGTATTTACAAAAATAGTTTGTAAGTTTAAAAATGGTAAAATAAATGGATTGGTAAAAATTTACAGACAACTTGAAAAAAATGAAAGTGCATACTATAAAGATATGGTACTTCACACAGTTTTTGAAATGAAAGATGGAGAAATAGTAAGTGATATTACCAATTATCAAGAAGTAGGAAAGAGACCTGGAAAAAGAGAAGGATTTTTGACTGGGAGAATTTCATATAAAAACGGAAAGATAGATGGAACAGTCAATAAATACGATTATAAAAATGGTGCGATAACAGCACAGGTAAAATATGAAAATGGAATGCCAACAGGTGACTGTAATGAATTTTTTAGTAATGGAAAATTACAAACAAATGTCAAATATGTTAATGGAAAAAGGGAAGATCCTTTTGTAAGATATCACTCTAATGGACAATTATGTATAACTATGACATATAAAAATGATAAGACAGAGGGAAAAAGGACAGAATATTATGATGATGGGAATGTCAATAATGTAAGAGTATTGAAAAATGGTAAAATAGAAGGAAATGATATTGGATATTATAGAAATAAAAACTTAGAATATAGTGAAAACTACAAAAACGGCAAGAAAAATGGAAAACAAAAATATTGGTACAGCAATGGAAATGTAAAGCAAGAATTAAATTATATAAATGGAGTTTTGAGTGGACAATTTGTGAAAAATTATGAAAATGGTATTTTAGCTATGAAAGGAACATATAAAAATGGTAAGCTTCATGGATTTGTTCAGGAGAATACTCCTGAAGGAAGGCTTTTTAGGAAATCAACTTATGAAAATGGAGCTGAAGTGTCAATTCAATATGAAATGTAAAAAGGCAATAAAAGGAGAAATATTATGAAAAATATTTTTATTCTGTATTTAATTGTTTTTCTTTGTGGCTGTGGGAATAATAGTACAAGAAATGAAGAGATATTAAGACATAATTTATATAATAATGGTAGTGCCAATATTCCAGAAGAAGAAGATGAGGATATAAATATAATAAGTGTATTAATTTTAGGAGGAGCATTGGCATTAGGAATTATGGGGATTATATATAATGACTATGAACCTGAACACCGTGGTCATTCTAATTCTGGTGGAAAACATAATAAGCCAAAACCTATTCGCAGTCCTAGGTAAATTACAGTGCATAAAAAGAAAGTATCTTGACTTTTAAGAAATTATAGGTTAATAATATATTAAAGCCAACTTAAAAAGGAGAGAAAAATGAAATTTTCTTATATTGATGAAGGAAAAGGGGAAACTCTTGTATTTATTCATTCTTATCTTTGGGATAAAGAAATGTGGAGACCTCAGATAGAGGAACTGAAAAAGGATTTTAGATGTATTGCAATTGATCTTCCAAATCATGGAGAGTCTGAAAATGTCGTTGGAAGCATTTCATTGAATAAAATAGGAAGGGATATTTCCGATTTATTAAAGGAACTAAAAATTGAAAAATATTCATATGTAGGACTTTCAGTAGGAGGAATGTTAGTACCTTATATCTATAATTTGGATAAAGATAAAATAAATAAAATTATAATTATGGATTCATATGTTGGAGAGGAATCATTTGAAACAAAAGAACTATATTTTTCTATGCTGGATGCAATAGAAAAAGCTAAATATATTCCTGATGCACTTGTAGAAAAGATTGCTCCTATGTTTTTTAGTCCTTCAATAGATAAATCAGGAGTACTGTATAAAACTTTTGTTAAAAAATTAAGGGAGATGCCAGAAGAAAAAATTGAAGGAATAGTTAAATTAGGAAGAGTAATTTTTGGAAGAGAAAATGCTTTGAATCTCTTAAGTGAAATAGATAAACCAACATACTTTTTAGTTGGTGAATACGATATTCCTAGACCATACAGTGAATCTATAGAAATGGCAACTTACATAAAAGATTGTAAAGTCATGAAAATAAAAAATGCAGGACATATTTCTAATTTGGAAAATATTGAAGAAACAAATAAAATATTAACAAATATCTTAAAATAAAAATGATATGTAGAAAATATTTGTTCTGATTATTTAGAAAAATCCAATTTAGATTATATAAAAAGGAAAGACCAATCATTAATAGATGACTGGTCTTTCTTTTATTGATTGATATAACGGCTTTAAATAGCTGAATTATTATTAAAGATACTTGAAGGAAGAATTTTTAATCGTAAAGCTTTAGCAATCTCATGGAAACAATCAGGATCAAAAATAGAGAGAGCAATAGCAATTAAAAAAATTATTATAAATAAAATAATTAATACTTTTAAAATTTTCATAAAAATCCCCCCTTTATGTAGTAACAAAGTTTGTACTTATTTCTTATATTATAACATAAAAAATCAAAAATTTATTTTATATCAATATATTTATATGTGGGATATAGTTTAATTATAAATTAACTTCTCTTTTTTATATCTATTGACTTTGTAAAAATATGTAGTATATAAAGTAATGTAGAATAAATAATTTTTTATAGGGAGGAATAAATATGATGCATGGGGAATGGAAAATGGTAGATATGAAGCCTTGCGAATTGCCTCAAAGAATTGCAACAGGATTTACAGAAGCGTTTAAAGTTATGGAAGAAGTTGAGAGTATGCCTATATTATACTGTGCAACACAAGTTGGATTAGGGACAAATCATTTAATTATTTGTAAACAGGTATTAAAAAGAAGAGATTCAATAGGACATATTGTAAAAGCTGTATTATATGAAAATTTAGAGGGGAAATTTCAAGTTATAAGTTTAGAAAATATTTTATAAATATAATAAAAATTATAAAAGAGAATCAGTGAAATGGTTCTCTTTTTTACTTAGAAAATTTATTTGTTGTATCCTAAAATTATAAATGCCCCGTTCTTTACTGAGTAGGGAATATCATAAAAATCTAATATTTCTTTGAGTTTGTCTGTAGCATCTACTTTTTTAGGATTTTCTAAAGATTTTTGGTGTTTATAATAGTAAGGATATATTTTTATCCAATCAATAATAAAAAAATTTCCATTACAGATATTTTCAAATGACCAATCTCCCAAAAATACAAGGTGATCATCAAAATCATCTTGTTCTGGTGAAATATCTTCATCAAGACGTTTTAAGATAAAAGGAGGTTCAAAAGGCATTTCAGTTTCCATGGCAAGTAAAAGATCACACCACTTTGAATTACTTATTATTCTATATAAATTTCTTTCATCTGCTATTTTTTTGACTTTCTTTTTTAGAATAATATCCAAAATATCAACTCCTTTTTCCAGAATAGTAAAAAATATTTCTATAATGACAAGATTATAGCATGATATTTAAGAATAATTCAAGAATTTAATAAAGAAAAGCAAGTTAAAAGCGAAAAAGATATAATTGTAATAGAAGATATTAAATAAGTACTTGCGAAAATTAAATTATAAGATAGGAATATTGAAGAAAAGAGAATAGTTGTAAATATAAAATTTTAAAGTTTAGGAATTAGTGGAATAATATAAACTATTGTGGTACTATAAAATATACTAATGATAGGAGACATGATAATGATATATGATATAGTAGTGATTGGGGGAGGCCCAGCAGGGAGCGTTTTTTCAAGATTTATAGAGAGTAAATACAAAGTTCTTCTTTTAGATAGAAGAGATTATGAAGATGAAAATAACAAAGTTATAAAATGCTGTGGAGGACTTTTGGCACATGAAGCTCAAGCTGCTTTGTCAGGGTTAGGTTATTCTCTGTCTAAAGATGTACTGGTATCACCACAAGTATTTAATGTACAGGTAATAGATTATGATAATAATCTTAGAAAAAAATACTATAAAAACTATCTGAACTTTGACAGAGAAAAATTTGACAGCTTTCTTTTATCTCAAAGAGCACCTCATGTAGAACTGGTAAAGGGAGCTTTAGTCATAGATTATTCAGAAGATGAAAATGGTATCTATACTGTAGTATACAGAATGGGGATGGATATCAAAAAAGTAAAGACTAAAATGGTAATAAGTGCTGAGGGAGCAAATTCTTTAATAAGAAAAAATATAGACAGAAACTCTGTAAATGATTATATAGCTATTCAGAGAGTGTATAAGATGAAAGAAGACTTTTCATATCATATGGCTATATTTGATAAAAATATAAATAACTATTATTCATGGATGGTCCCTAAAGGTGAAGAACTTATACTTGGAACAATTATGAAAAAAGGCAAGGACTGCTGGGATAGATTTCATAAGTTGGAGCAGAGGGTTAAATCAGAGGGAATTAATTTAGATGATATAATCAGAGATGAGGGAACTTTTATAAAAGTACCTAAATGGAATGAATATCTTATGGGAAAAGACAGGATAGCACTCATAGGAGAAGCAGCTGGACTTATAAGTTCAAGTTCTTCTGAAGGTATAAGCTATGCTCTCATCAGTGGATATTATCTGGCAGATTCCATAAATAAAAAAGGTTTAAAGCATGGACTTGCAGATTATTCTAAAAGAACTGGAAGCATGAGAATGAAATTGAATCTGAAAGTTTTAAAAGGAAAACTGATGTATAATCCTTTTATCAGAAAGTTTATAATAATGTCAGGAATTTTTTCAAATAAAGATTATATAAAATAAGATACAAAAAAAGAGGGTGCCACAGCATCCTCTTTTAAAATTAATATTTATTTGTTGATATATTTTGCAGCTTCCTGACCAGCGATACGTCCAAACACAACAGCAGCACTATAAGCACCAGTTGTATTAGTAACTTCTCCAGCAGCATAAAGTCCTTTTACTACATGACCATCTTTATGAAGCACTTCAGCTTTTTCATTAGCAGCAACTCCACCTTTTGTCATATGAATAGCAGATTCAACCTGTACACCATAGTAAGGTCCTTCAGCTTTAAATTCTTTTTTAGTAGGCTTTTCTCTAAATGGATCTTTTATTTCTCCACGAACAGCTTTATTGAAATCAGCTACTGTCTTTTTAAGAGTCTCAGCTGGAACATTTAATTTTGCAGCTAATTCATCAAGAGTAGCGGCTTTTGTATGAAGCCCTTGAGCAGTATGTTTTTGTAGACGATAGCTAGAATCGTAAAGATCCTGATCATAAATATAGAAAACTTTGCTTTCAGGCTGATCAAGTATAGTGTAAGCAGTAGGCAGTCCAGACTGGCTTTCATCTATAAATCTCTCACCATTTTTATTTATAAATATAAATCCGTCTCCAGCACCTGTAAGGTCTCTTGTAGGATTGATTATAGTTTTAAATACACTAAGCACTTCCATATTTTCCATTTTTAAATTATTTTTCTCAAATACAGGAATAAAATCCCCAGTTGCTCCCATTTGATTTGAAGTTTGTACTCTCTCAGAACCAGGAGCAAATTTAGCAAGATATTCTTTATTGGCAGAGAATCCACCAGTAGCAATAATAACAGCTTTGGCATTGATATTGTAAGTGTTGTTTTTCTGTTGTACTTTTACTCCTACAGCATTTCCATCTTTCATAATAAGGTCAAGTCCTTTAGTACCAGTACGGATGTCTACACCTAATTCATTTACTCTTTTCTCCATACCGTCTTGGATATGTGCACCAGCATAAGCATCAGCTTCTGCCATATGATTTCTCAAACCATAGTTGTAGTTAAGGTTTACACCAAAACTTCTAAGCCATTCATCAAGTACATATGCACCTTCAGCCTGAGCTTTTGTACGTTCCATAGTATCTCTTGGGTTAGCTTTATCTTTGATGAAAGCTTCAACAGTATCGTTAGTTCCATTAGCTTTTTGAGCTTTTGAATTAATCATATCAAAGAAGTTCATATCAAATTTTCCGTTACCACTAAGTATATCCATCTTTTCAACAATAATTACATTTTTTACACCAGCTTCCTTAGCAGATATAGCAGCAGCCAGTCCAGCAGGTCCTCCACCGATGATTACAAGATCAGTATTTACATCTTCTAATACAGCAGCAGGTTGTTCAGGTGCTTTAGTTTTAAAAGTTATTCTTCCAAAATCTGTACCATTTTTTTTCATAACATCAGCTACAGCTCTTTTTACTGCAAAAGATGTATAAGAAGCACCAGATACACTGTCAACAATAGGTGATTGAGCTTCAAGAATTCTTTCCTTAATGATAGGGAAAGCTCTATCCATTAAATGCGAAGTTTCCTTATGAGAGATAAGCTTGATATCCTCAATTTTTTTCCCTTCAGTTACAACTTCGATTTTAATATCTCCTCCAAATCCTGAGGCAACAGCTTCAGTGGTAGTTTTTTCAGCAGCAAAACAGCTGAAAGCCACAAGAAGAGTTCCCAAGACAACAGAAGCAGCTAATGAAGTTAATTTTTTCATTTTAATTCCTCCTTAGATGTTGTATTGTTTTGAAATTTAATGTTAATATATAAACTTATTTTATATATTAAGGACATTATATATCTGTATTATAACGTGAAATTCAATAAAAGTAAAATTAAATTAGAATGGAATAAATATATATTATATATGAAAATTAAAGAAGAAATTAGAAATAAAGAAAGAGATTGATAAATTTTATTCTAGTTTTTATCAATCTCTTTTAAAATTAATATTTATTTGTTAATATATTTTGCAGCTTCCTGCCCTGCAATTCTACCAAAGATAACAGCAGCACTGTAAGCACCAGAGTTGCTGTTTGCAACTTCTCCAGCAGCATAAAGTCCATCTACTATATTACCATTGTCATAAAGAACCTGAGTTTTTTCATCAGCAACAACTCCACCTCTAGTCATATGAATAGCAGATTCAACCTGTACACCATAGTAAGGTCCTTCGCTCATAAACTCTTTTTTAGTAGGTTTTTCTCTGAATGGATCTTTAATTTCTCCACGAACTGCTTTGTTAAATTCCTCAACAGTTGATTTAAGATTAGCTTTATCTATTCCTAATTTATCAGCTAGCTCATCAAGAGTGGCAGCTTTTGTATGAAGCCCTTGAGCAGTGTGTTTTTGTAAACGGAAGCTTGAGTCATACAGCTTTTGATCATAGATATAGAAAACAGCAGAATCAGGCTGATCAAGTATTTTTTGTGCAGTAGCAAATCTAGTAGCATAAGTAATACTTTCACTTGTGAATCTTTTTCCATCTTTATTTACAAGAACAAATCCGTCTCCTCCACCAGTCAAATCTCTAGTTTGTCTGATAATGAATGGGAATATATTTAAAACTTCAAGATTAGCAGTTTTTATATTATTTTTCTCAAACACAGGAATGAAATCTCCAGTAGCTCCTATTTGGTTTGAAGTTTGGAAAACTTCTGATCCGGGAACATATTTTTTAAGAAGCTCTTTGTTGGCAGAGAATCCACCAGTAGCAAGGATAACAGCTTTAGCATTGATATCATAGAAATTATTTCCATTTTGTACTTTAACACCAGCAACTTTTCCATCTTTCATAATAAGGTCAAGTCCTTTTGTCCCAGTACGAACATCTATTCCTAATTCTTTTACTTTATTTTCCATACCATCTTGTACATGAGCTCCAGCATAAGCATCAGCTTCTGCCATATGTCCTCTTTTTCCATAGTTATAGTTTAATTTTACACCAAAACTTCTCAACCATTGATCCAAAACAAATGATCCTTCAGCTTGAGCTTTTATTCTTTCAGGAGTATCTAAAGGATTGCTGTTGTCAGCAATAAGAGACTCAACAGTATCATTTATTCCTCTAGCTTTTTGAGCTTCTGAATTAATAAGGTCATAGAAGTTCATATCATATTTTCCATTACCACTTAGAATATCCATTTTTTCAATAAGAATGATATTTTTTAATCCTGCTTCTCTGGCAGAAATAGCAGCAGCAAGTCCAGCAGGTCCTCCACCAACGATTACTAGATCAGTATTTACAGCTTCTAAATTAGCAACAGGCTGTTCAGGAGCTTTAGTATTGAATCTAATTCTTCCAAAATCCTTACCATTAGCTTTAAGAGCTTCAGCCACAGCTTTTTTTACTCCAAAAGAAGTATAAGAAGCACCAGATACACTGTCAATAACAGGTGATTGAGCTTTTAAAATTCTCTCTTTTAATATAGGGAAAGCTCTTGAAATTATGTGAGAAGTTTCAGAATCAGAAACAAGCTTGATATCTTCTATTTTTTCCCCATTTGTTACAACATCAACTTTGATTTTTCCAGAGAATCCATCTCCAGTTCCAGAAGTAGTTACTGTACCAGATGCAAAGATAAGAGCACTGATAAGTAAAAATAATACAGATGTAAATAATTTTTTCATTTAGTCGTTTCTCCTTTTATAGATTTATACTATCAATATTTAACTAACTTAAGTATTGACAGACTATGTTATTATAATCTAAAAAATAAAAAAAGTAAATTTTTAATTTTTGTTTATACAAATATTTTTCATAAAATTTCCTCTATTAACATAAAAAAATGGACGACTAAGAAGCAGAAATATAATTTATTCCAGCTTTTTAGTTATCCACTTTACAAATTATTTTTGATTTAATTTTCTAGATTTTCTTTCTAATTTATCTTTATACATTTTTTTATCAAGATCAATGAGGGTTTCATCAATACTATGTCCTATCATTCCAAGACCATAGCTATATGAAAGATAACGATATTTAGAATAAACCTCTTCAAATATTTTCCTTGAATTTTCTAATCTTTCTAAAAGTTCTTTTTCTTCAAAACCATTGGAAAAGATAACCAAAAATTCATCTCCACCTAATCTTATAACAGTTGAGACACCAGGTATATATTTTTTAGCAAACTGAACAAATTCTTTCAATATTCTATCACCAACATGATGCCCCTCAAAATCATTTATCATTTTGAAATTATCTAAATCTATGACAGTAATATGATGTCCAAAAAATATACTGTGATTTTCAATTAAATATCTTCTGTTAAATGCTCCAGTCATCCAGTCAGTAAGAGCAGAGAAAAGATTATTTTGATTTTCCTTATATAAGTTAGTTATATCATAAGCTATAGTAAAAATATGAGGCTTGTTATCTATGATGACTCTATACTTAAATACATCAAAATATTGAGCAGCCTCTTCGCTCCTATCTTCATTATCAAATTTAATTACTTTTTTTAAGCCTTCATTTGATGGAGTACTCTTTTCTAAATCTAAACTTCCATCATGGCATTGTAGAAAAACAGAAGCAACATTTTCAGGAACTAATTCAGCAAGTTCAAGGTTGGTTTTCCCAAAAGGATCTACAGCAGTATATTTAGCAATCCAGTTGCTGAAGTTTTTATTTAGATAAAGAATTTTATGATTTGAGTCTCTCAAACTGATGAAGCCTGGAAATGTGTCGATAAAAATTTTTTCTAACATGGTTTTTCCTTCCTTTATAAAAAGTAAATTTTTTAAAAAGTTTATATAAATAATTTTTTTCTAAGGAAAATTATTGTTTTTGAAATAATTTAATGTAGATTGATGAGAGTTATTTTATATCTTTAAATGGTAGATATATATACATAGTATAGCAAAATTTATAGATAAAGTCTTCACATTTTTTAAAAAAAAACAAGAGTCCCTCTTTTTTTTATATTACTAATTGACTTGAAAAAAATAAATTAAAAGCCACTATCTCATACTTTAAAAAGATATATTTTGAAGAGTATTTAAATGATTACTGTAAATTAAAAAACATTAATTTTAAAGCAATTAGGATTTTTAATTGTTCTTATGCAGTGTTTTATATAATTTCAAAGAGAATTTTAAAAGTTGAATTTATATTGTTTAGTAAAAAATATTTAAAAAAATATCAAATGAGCTTTTAATTTAGAAAGATAAAAATAATTTATATTATATTAAGGAAGTAATTAAAAAAATATAATTATGATTTTATATCAGGATGTAACGTACTTAAAAAAATCAAAATAATCATTTTATATTCATTGACATATGTAATTACATATGATAATATTAAATTAAAGAAGTATGGAGGTGTCAAAATTGAAAATTAATAGAGAAGATATTAAAAAAATGTTTCTGACATCATGTGAGCTTTTAAAAGCCAATGCTGATGAACTTTCTGAAATAGATTCAAAGTTTGGTGATGGAGATCATGGAATAACTATTGTAAAAATAGCAAATGCTATAGAAAAAGATATAGAAAACTGGGATTCAGGAACAAGTATAAAGGAATTTATAGATAATCTTGGAATGAGTGCCATGGGAGTAAATGGAGGATCAGCAGGACCTCTTTGGGGAAGCTGGATATCTGGTCTGGCTATTGGTATTCCTGAGGGAGCAGAGGAACTGAATGAGCAGATTATAAAAGATATGTTTGCAGCTTCGCTGGAAGAGATGAATGATGTGTCTGGAGCCAAAGTTGGAGACAAGACTATGATGGATACATTCATACCAGCAGTGGAAGCTATAGCAGCTTCTGATTCTGATATTAAAGGAATGTTTAAGGAAGCAGCAGCAGCGGCAAATCAGGGATGTGAAGATACTAAGAATTATATCTCAAAATTTGGAAGAGCTAAAAGTTATAAAGAAAAGACTCTGGGATTCAAAGATGCAGGAGCAGTATCAATGAATCTTTTATTTCAGGGATTTGCAAAAAGTTTTGAATAAAATAAATTAACAGGAGGGTTTTTATTATGAAAATGAAAAAATTCATCAACGATCCAAGTAATTTAACACAGGAACTTTTAGAGGGATTAGCACTTTCTAATCAAAATATTATCGAATTAACTGAGGGAACAAGATTAGTAGTAAATAAAAAATTAAAAGATGCAGACAGAGTGACTATAGTAACACTTGGAGGAACTGGACATGAGCCTGCTATCAGTGGATTTGTTGGAGAGGGAATGGTAGATATTTCTGTACCTGGAGATATTTTTGCTGCACCTGGACCACAACCATGTTTTGAAGCTATCAAAATGGCTGACAAAGGAAAAGGAGTACTTTTCGTAGTACTAAATCATGCTGGAGATATGCTGACTGCTAACCTTACTATGAAAATGGTAAAGAAAGCTGGATTAAATGTAGTAAAAGTAGTTACTCAAGATGATGTGGCTAATGCACCTAGAGAAAATGCTGATGACAGAAGAGGACTTGTAGGATGTGTACCTCTATATAAAATAGCTGGAGCAGCAGCGGCAGAAGGAAAATCTTTAGAAGAAGTAGCAGCAATAGCTCAAAAGTTTGCTGATAATATGGCAACAATAGCAGTAGCAGCGAAAGGAGCTACTCATCCAAGTACAGGTGGAGTTATAGCTGAGCTTGGTGAAGATGATATGGAAATAGGAATGGGTCAGCATGGAGAAGGTGGAGGAGGAAGAATGCCTCTTAAAACTGCTGATGAAACAGCTCAAATTATGCTTGATGCTTTATTAAAAGATTTAGATATCAAAACTGGAGAAAAATTATTAGTAGTTATCAATGGAACTGGAGCAACTACTCTTATGGAGCAATTAATAGTATTTAGAAAATGCTATAATTACTTAACAGAAAAAGGAATAGAAGTTGTGGCTAATGCAGTTGGGGAACTATTAACAGTTCAGGAGCAGGCTGGATTCCAAATGATGGTAGCAAGAATGGATGATGAACTTGTTCATTACTGGAATCAACCATGCAACACACCATATTTTAAAAAGTAAGAGAGGTAAAATAGATGGCAGATCAATTTGGAAATAAATTAGCAAAGGATTATATGACAGATGTTCCTTTTGAAAATAATAAATCATTCTATGTAAAAGGAATGGAGAATATGGATTGGGGAATGAAATCTCGTCTGGCTAAAATATTCAACCCTAAAAGTGGAAGAACAGTAATGCTGGCTTTTGATCACGGATATATAATGGGATCAACTGCTGGATTAGAAAGATTAGATTTAGCTATTCCACCTTTAGCAGAAGATGTAGATGTTTTTATGGCTACAAGAGGAGCTATGAGAACTTGCATACCTCCATATTTTGATAAAGGGCTTGCACTTAGAGTAACTGCTGGAGGTTCTGTACTTGATGATGATATGAGTCATGAAGTAATCGGAGTAGATATAGAAGATGCTATTCGTATGAATGCTACATGCATGGCAGTACAGACTTTTATAGGAGCACCAGGACAGAAAGATTCTATTGCTAACCTTGTAAAAACTATAGATATGGGAAATAAGTATGGTATACCTGTAATGGGAGTAGTAGCAGTAGGAAAGCAGATGGAAAGAACAACTAAATATTTCCTTCTTGCAACAAGAATACTTGCTGAATTAGGGGCTCATATAATAAAAACTTACTACTGTGAAGATTTTGACAAAGTAGTAGCAGCTTGTCCTGTACCTATTGTAGTAGCTGGAGGAAAAAAACTTCCAGAAGATGAAGCTTTGGAAATGACATATAATGCTATAAGACAAGGAGCAGCAGGAGTGGATATGGGAAGAAATATATTCCAGGCTGAAGATCCTAAGGCTATGGCTAAAGCAGTAGCAAAAGTAGTTCATGAAAATTATACTGGTAAAGAAGCTTATGATTATTATTTAAGTATTAAAAAATAAGGGATTTTAAGGAGGATAAAATATGGAATTTGTACATATAGGAGTGCCTACTACAGAGATAAAAGAGAATGAAGTATATTTAGTACCTTTAAAAGTATTTGTAACAGTTCCTGATGATCATGAGTATAAATTTGAGTATTTAAGATATGAAAGTGGAACTCCACTTCCTATTGAAATGCAGCATCAGCCTCATATAGCTATAAAAGTAGCTTCTATTGAGGAAGAAAAGAAAAAAATGGACAGAGTTATCTTTGACACATTTGATGCTGGAGAGATATACATAGCTTTTGCTATCAAAGAGGGAGTAATTTTTGAATTGATAGAAGAGAAAAAATAATTAAAGCAAAATAATGATATAATGAAAGAAGCGGTTAAGCCGCTTTTTTCTTTTTGCATTTTTAAAGGGCAACTTTGTGTAAAAAAAATCCTGTTGAAAGTGACCTTGAAGAAATTATCAAAATAAATTAAACTGAAACTATAATAAGGATACAGAAATATAAAGGGGGACTTTATGAAAAGTAGTTTTAAAGATAATGTACAAGTCTTTGGCAGATCATTGCTTCTTCCAATAGCAGTAATGGCTCCAATAGGGATGGTAATGGGTATAACAGGAGCATTGACACAAAGCTATATGATATCAAGATTTCCATTTTTAGGAAATGAATTTTTAAACATGCTTATCAATAGTTTAAAAAGTATAACAAGCGTGGTTTTTGATAATATTCCTTTATTATTTGCAATGGGTGTGGCATATGGTATGTCGAAAAAAGAAAAGGGAATAGCTGTATTTGCCGCTGTTCTTGCATATCTTACTTTGAATATTGTTATGAATGTATATCTGAAAACAACAGGTCTTCTTGTGACAAAAGGAATGTCGCAGGTAGGACAGGGAATAGTTTTAGGAATACATACTTTGAAAATAGATGCTGCTGGAGGGATTATCAGTGGACTTGTAGCTGCAAAGATAACTGACAGATTCTACAAGCTTGAACTTCCATTAGCTTTTGCTTTCTTCAGCGGTAAAAAATCAGTGCCTATTATAACATTTATGGTAATGATACCAGTAGGAATTGTAGTGCCGGTTGTATGGGGAGTTATTACAAAAGTTCTGCTGAAATCTTCTTTCATCTTTATGAATGATAAATTTGGACTGGCAGTTTACTGGTTCCTGCACAGATCACTTATTCCATTTGGACTGCATCATGTACTTGCTTCTATAGTTAGATTTACAGAAGCAGGAGGAACATATATGATAGAAGGACAGGCATACATTGGAATATTGAATGCTGTAAATCATGTATTGTTTGTACTTGGACCTCAAAGTCCTTACTGGAATGAACTTATGCCTAAACTTACAAGCTATCTGGGAGCAGGACAGATGCTTACTACTCTATTCAGGGTACCAGCAATAGGACTTGCAATGTATCATACTTCTTATGCTAGAAATAAGAAGATAGCTGGAGGGGTTATCCTGACAGTTGTACTGACAGCTTTCCTTGGAAATGTTACTGAGCCTTTGGAATTTTCATTCTTGTTTATAGCTCCGCAATTATTCGTTGTGTATGCTGTTCTTTGTGGAATAATGGCACTTCCATTGAATTTCTTAAATGTATCAATTGGATATATCAGAGGTACTATATTTGACTTTGGAATATTTGGACTGCTCTATGAAAATACACACTGGGTGCAGCTTATTCTTTTAGGTATTGTAAACTTTATAGTATTCTATGTAGTATTCAGATTTGCAATAACAAAATTTAACCTTGAAACTCCAGGAAGAGAGCAAGGGGAAATGGAAGATAATAGAAACAATCAATATCTGAAAGAGAAACAATATGGAAAAGTAGCTGAAATAGTAGTAGAAGGACTTGGTGGAAAAGATAATATAGTAAATGCAGAAAACTGTATAACTAGATTAAGAGTGGATATAAAGAATAAAGAGCTTATAAATCAGGCAAAATTAAAAGAAGCAGGGGCTTCTGGAATATTCTTCCCACAAGAAAATCATATCCATGTGGTATTTGGACCATATGTTGAATTTGTAAAAAATGCTGTTGATGATCATTTAAAAAAATAGGTAAATATATAGTTTTGGGAGGAAAATATGAGAGCACTCTATGACTCAAAGAGTAAGACAATGAATTATTTTGGTATAAAGGAATTGATGTCTAAAGAAGCTAAGTATCAGGCATGGCTGGATATAGAAGCTGCTCTGGCAAAAGCTCAGGGAGAAGTTGGGATAATACCTAAGAAAGCTGCTGAAAATATTGGGAAAGCAGCTAAGGTAGAATATATAGATTTTAAATTGATGGATGAGATATACAAAAAGATAGGGCATGGCTTTGTTCCATTTGTAAAAGTTTTCATAAAAGCTTGTGATGAAATATCTGGGGAAAGTGAAAGTTCAAAATATATTCATTATGGTGTAACTACTCAAAATATACAGCAGAGCGGACAGCTTATTGTATTGAAACAGATACATGAGAAATATCTTTTGATTTGCTCTAAAATACTTGATAATCTGGCTAAACTTGCTGAAGACAACAAAGATTCAGTAATGGCTGGAAGGACGCATGGAAAGCATGCTACTCCAATAACTTATGGGTATAAGGTATCTGTATGGATAAGTGATATGCTTACAAGTGTAGAGAGAATGAAAGAAGTGGAGAAGAGGGTTTTTAAAATAATGATGGGGGGAGCAGTTGGAGCTTTTAATACAGTAGGGGAAACTGGAAGAAAAGTTCAGAACAGAGTGGCTGAAATACTTGGAATGTACTCTATGGATGTACCTTCAAGAAATATAACAAGTCACAAAGAGGAATATATAATGGGACTGGCTCTTTTAGCAAACAACTGTCATAAAATAGCTGAGGAAGTATATAGCACTTCAATAGAGGAATATGGAGAAATATCAGAGGCTTATGAAGAGGGAACTGTGGGAAGCAGTACAATGCCTCAGAAAATTAACCCAAAATTAGCTAAAGGAATAATAGCTAATTCACAAAAACTTTATTCAATAGTACCACTGGGACTATATTCAGGAAGCAGACCTTTTGAAGCAGACAGTTCATCATATATGCTTTTTGATGCAGCGTTGGAAGAAGCTATGGAACTGATAACAGAGGTGCTGTTAAGAACAGAGGAACTTACTAGAACAATACAGGTATTCAGAGAGAGAATGTATCAGAATGTTCTCAATAATAAAGGGCTGGATAACAGTGAGTATATTATGATGAAGATAGCAGAAAAATTAGGAAAAGATAAGGCTCATTCAATAATTTATGAACTGGCTATAAAATCAGAGGTAGAGCATAAGGACTATTTTCAGTTATTAAAAGAAAATGAGATAATTTCATCAGCTTTTAGTGAGGAAGAGATAAAGAATATGCTTAAACCTGAAAACTATATAGGACTATCTAGTGAACTAGCAGTGGAAATGGCAGAAAAGGCAAGGAAGAAAGCAGAAGAAATTAGAAAATAAATATATAAGTAAATTAAAGTGTCCATTAAAATATTAATAAAATTAATATTTGTGGACATTTTTTATATATTTAAAAATAACCTTAAAAACATATATGTATTGCAGTACGCCTTTGTGTATAAAAGCGAACTTTTTTATAGATATTTTACAACAATTATAACCTTTAATTTTAAATTAATCAACAATTATTTTTTTTTATAAAATAATTGAGTTAAAAATGTAAAGCTTTCTACAGAAGGAGTTTCCCCTAATTAAAGTTCGCTTTTATACACAAAAGAGAACTTTAAAAAAAGATATGAATTGCAGGTAATTTCAATGGAGGGGAAAGATTGTGTTAGAGAAAATAATGAAAGAAGTAAAAAGAAAGGTAAAGAAAAAAAGTCTAAATATAACAACAGCAGCTGTAATAGGATTTTTATTATCATGTCCACTGGCAATGGGAGAAGGCTTAGAAATAACTCAAGAAACAGGAGAAGAAATACTGTTTAATGAAGAAATATATGATAAGGCAACACATCCATTTGAAGAAAATACTTTTGAAAATAATGTTTATACTAATAATATGAAGATAGAAGATAGTGGTTCTGAAGGAGACACTGGCTGTGGACTATTTATTACGCTGGAAGAAGATTTGAGATTAGAAATAAATAATAATGGATTAATAGCAGGAGTTAGAAAAGAGAATGATACGTATGGATACGGACTTTGGAATTATACTTCTAAAATAGAAAAAATAAATAATAATGGAGTAATACTTGGAGAAGGAAAATCTTATGGTATAGGAATATGGAATCATACTGCGACAATAAATAATATAGAAAATAATGGAATAATATATGGAAGTGCAAATAATCAAGCTTCAGGAATACAAAATGAAAGTAGTGGAATTATAGGTAAAATAAATAATTCTGGTAAAATAATTGGAGTACTATCAAATCAAGCAAGAGGAATTTTTAATACTGGAACTATTACTGATATAAAAAATACTGGAATAATTTATGGTAATGGTAACCGTGGTTTAGGAATTTGGAATCAAGGAAAAATAGAAAATATAGAGAATAAAGGTCTTATAATTGGAATAGGAAATAGTGGTGAAGCATATGGAATTCAAAATAATTTAACTAGTTCAATGTTGATGAAGAATATAAAAAATACAGGAAAAATTGTAGGAATATCGTCAAATAGTATTAGTGCAGGATTATCAGATAATAATGGAATTTCATCAATAACAAATCCAATAGATAATTTAGGAATGATAATAGGAAAGGCTAAATCCTCAGGTTCAGGAATTGGATTCTATAGTGAAGCAAGTCCAGGAGATTATATAAATAATTTTGGAATTCTTATAGGAGGAGTAAGAGGAATAACGATAGATAATACTGGAACAGGAACACCTGCAATTGAAAACTATGGAATTGCTTTTAGTGTTACAGGCAGTAACAGTTATACAATTTCACATAGATATACTGGAAATGAAAATATAACTGTAGATATGTTTTCTAAGAAAAGAGAGATGAAAGTAAAAAATGCTTCTACATCTACATCAGGAAGTGAGAGTATTTCGGGAAACACATATGAAAACTACATCTTGAATGGGATAACAGATACTTTAAAAGTATCAGGAACAGGAAATAAAATAAAAGGCTCTGTAGTAAATGCCTATACATCTGCAATAAAATTTGATAATACAGGAGATAACTCTCTTACTATTTCTGGAAGTATTATAAATGGTGGATTAGATGATGATGGAATAGCTATCAAAGGAGACTCTAAAAACGATGAGCTTATTTTAGAAGCAGGAGAAATAGAATTCAAAAATGAAAGTGTTGAAAAAATAAATACTGTTATAAATGGAAGTATAAATTTAGGAGAGGGAGACAACAAACTTACAATCTTTGAAGGAACAGTAATAAATGGAGAAATTATAACAGGGAGTGGAAATGATACTCTTACTCTAGGAAAAGAAAATCTAAATCGCAGTGCAGAGCAGGAAGAAATAAATATTTTTAATAATATAAAAGGATTTGATGAAACATCAATTAAAGGAAACATAACTATATTTGACAAAACTTATGTATTTAATAAAGACTTGAGTGTTGCTGAAGAAAAATTGACAGCAGAGCTTGGAAATATAACATTGGAAAATGGAAGTAACTTAATACTTAAAATAGATGATACACAGAAAGAAGGAGATAAAATTACAGGTCATGCATTGCATGGAAATACAGGAAGTATATCATCTAATGGGGGAAAACTTTTGTTGGATGTAGGGAAATTATCTGCTGGAACTATAGTAAACTTTGGTGGAACAGAATTGACTGATTCAATGAAAGGAAATGAAATAAATTACTCTTTGGATATAACATTGGACAGTCTTTCTCTTCTCCATAATATTGAAAAAATTTCAAATGAAGATATTAAAGTAACAATAAAAGGAAATCTACCTATAATGCCTTATCCAGATAATATAAATTATAATCAGTTAAATAAGATATATCAAGGAATTCTTTCAACTGATCAGGTAAAATATTTCAATATTGTGAGCAAAGAAAATCTTTCTACTTTTTTAGGATATTTAAATAATATCTATGCAGGAAATCCATACTCATACTCTTCTGAGCTTTCAAGAAAATCAGCAGGAATGTTCAGAGATATTGTAACAGAAAATATTTTCAGACCGGAAACAAATAAATGGATGATATATGGTGGCTTAACTCATGTAGATGGAGGAACCAAAGATACTTACTATGGAAAAGGGTATTATACTTACGATATTGGAAGTTCTGATATGGATGTAGATACTAAGATAACTGGAGCATATATGCTTGGGGAATATGGAATATCAGATACACTTACTTCTGGAGTAGTAATTGGAGGAAACAAATTAAAATCAGATCTCTCTAATGGCTCAAAAGTAGATGGAAGTGCATTATATCTTGGAGCTTATGCCAAGAGATATGTAGGAAATCTAAAAGTAACAGCAGGATTAGGATTCCAGTATGGAGATTACAACACTGATAGAATAGCAGTAAATAAAGTGGCTTCTGATTTAGCAGAGCCAGTGATAAAATATTCAGATAATTACAATGATATATCTTATGATATCTATCTGAATGGAAGATATTCTAACCCAATAGGAGATAATCTATTCTTAGAGCCTTACGCGACTCTATCATATACATATGTAGACCAAGACGGAGCTAATGAAGGAAGCAAAACTCTAGCTATTGAAACTGATTCCAAATCATTTGATTATACAGTAGGAAAAGTAGGAGTAGACTTGAAAAAAGTAATACCTCATGAAAAAGGTAAAAGCACTGTATCAGCAGGGGTAAGTTATACTAAAATTTTAGATGGAGCAGAGGAAAAATATATCACAGGAAAATTCAAGAATGGATCAAACTTTGATATTCTTATAGCTCATAAAAATAAACATAGTATAGGACTTAATGCTAAATATGCTCTTGAACTTAAAAATGGAGTATTATTTGATGTAAAGGGAACTTATTCTATTGAAAGAGATTCTTATAATGGCTCTGGTAAAAACAGAACTAAAGGCGAATGGATAATCGGAACAGGGTTAGGATACAAATTTTAATTAATTTATAAAGTTTTAAGGGGGAACGATTATGAAAGAATCAGATTTTATTAAACTTTATAAAAAGAAAATAAAGACTAAAAACTATATGGAAACAAAGAAAAAAGTAGATTTATTCTGGAATGCACTTTTTAAACTGTTAAATGATGAAAAGAAGATTGTAATAAAAAATTGGGGGATTTTTGAAAAGAAAAGTGTGAAATCAAGAAAAGTAGTAGTGCCAACATGGACAGAAGCAAGGTATACCAAACCTAAAGAAATAATAAAATTTAGAGCAGGAGAGAGATTAATAAAAAAGGTAAATAAAAGTGGTGAAGCCAATGAATAAAAGATCATTAGCAAAGTTATATAGAGAAATGAGTTTAAGAACGTTGGTACTAAGTGAATCAATAAAAGAAATAGATATATTTCTTGAAACATTGGAAGAAGCCTTGCTAGTAGATGGAGAAGTTAAATTTACAAAAGTAGGAGTATTTGAAATTCTTACAAGAAAATCAAGAGTGATAGCCAATCCTGTAACAAAAGAACCAATGATGATATATCCAAAGAAAACAGTAAAATTTAGAGTATCTAAAAAAATGAAATAGCAGAATAACAAAATCAAATATTTTTAGCTGTACTTTGAATATCAATGAAAGGTTGTTATTTGAGTACAGCTATTTTTATTTTTCAAATACTTCTTAAACTTTCAGACTCTGTACATAGATTAATATCTGTGGTACTATTTAGATATAATGTTTTCAGGAGGTGAGGAAGCTGAGTATAAATAAATCTGAACTTAAACTTTTAAAAAGAATACAGGAGAAAAAATCTTTTAATCTGGAAGAATCAGAAGAGGTATTTAATAAAAGTGAAATAAGTTTAAAAAGAAATATAGTCAACCTCAACAGCTACCTACCTGAAGAGAAAAAAATAAAAATAATAAACAGTACTGTAACAGCAGAAATAGATTACAGAGACTACATAGATTTTGTGCATAATCTTTCCTTAAATGATTATATGATATCTCAAGAGGAAAGAGTCAACCTTATGATTGTCTATTCTTTTTTCAGTGAAATATTAAATATGACGAGCTTATATGATAATTTGGGAATCAGCCTTACTACTAAGAAGAAAGACAGTAAAGAATTAAATAATATATTGGAATCTAATGAGCTGAAATCTGAAATAGTAGCAAAGAAAGGAATAAAAGTAATAGGAAATGAAAGAAATTATCGTATCCTTATAGCTTCGATATTGTCAGATGTATTTGATCTTGATTTTGATGACAGCCTTATAAATAGAAAGGCAAATAATCCTCTTGAAAGAATGATATTTAATTATTTCATAGTCAAGGGAGCTAAGGAGATAAGCAGAGCAAAAAATATATTAAATAACTTTTTAGGGGAGAATAAATTAAGAATATCTTACTCTTCAAAGAAATTTATATATATCTATATTGCTTTGAGCTTGTACAGAATAAATAGAGAACACAGCATAAAGGATAAAACTGTAAAAAATATGGTGAAAATCAATGAGTATAATATATTAGGTGATAAATTTGAAGACAATTTTTTGAGCTATCTGGTATCTTCACTTGATTATACTGTAAGTTTAGAATTACTTATTAGTGAAGAGCTTGAAAATCTTACAAAGGAATTTATTGAAAAAGTACAGAGCAGAGTGATAACAAAATTCTATAATTATGATCAGTTGTTTAGTGAAATATATGGCTACATTCACAAATCTTTGATAAGAAACAGTTTTAAATATAGTTTTTATGACAATAATATTGAAAATACAAAGAATGTCTATACTAGTCTGTACAATGTAGTAAAAGATTCAATAGAGACTATTGAGGAAAAGTATGAAATATACTTTACCCATCAGCAGATATCTGCCCTGACTCTTATATTCAGAAAAACTGTCATGAAGAATAAAGTACTTGGAAGAAACAGAAAGAAAATAGTGATAGTAAGTAATTCAGCAATAGAAAAGATAGATTTTTTTGTGGAGATACTTAAAATATATACTGATGTAGACATAGTTTTGAAAATAAATATAAATGAACTTTATCTGTTGAAAGATACAGAGTACGATCTGATAATAACTTTTTCAAATAGAATAAAATCTCTTCTTGAATTTAATGGCTATGAGAATATAAAGCTTAATTTTTATTTGGGAAATGAAGATGTAGAAAAACTGTTCTCAT